>OGDN01000889.1_pt1 | contig 56144 bp, 42 predicted proteins | sample 1570271 | NCBI WGS metagenome assembly OGDN01 (sample SAMEA4384481, study PRJEB24528) | human gut metagenome | reverse complement strand
TGATTCTGTATCGTTTTCAAGGATCATCGCCGTCCCGCTCGCTTTAGCAGCTCGCGCTGACAGCTCGGTTATTATATCGCAGTTCCGGCCTCCTGTCAATACCTTTTTCGAACTTTTTTTGACAGTTTTTGAATCTTTGTGTCTGAAATCCGCATTTTGTGCTCATGTAACCTTCATTTTTTCCTGCTGTCGCAAGAAAAAAACGGCCATCTCCCCTATTTAAAAAAGATTTCAGCCCCTTTCATTTGTTTGCGCCGCGTCATATTGTTCCAGCATTTTTTCGATATGCGCCTTCGCCGCCTGCTGCGCATCCTGCACGCTGCTCAATTCCGGCGTCTTATCCCCCATCAGCGCGACAAACTGGCTCACCTTGAGTCCCAGCGCATCCTGCATATCTCTGTCCGAGCCTTGCGGCGCAACAAGATAATAACACAGGATCGAATCCTTCTGCCCCATGCGGTGCGCGCGATCCTCCGCCTGGCTGTGCACGGCAGGCGACCAATCCAATTCGCCGAATACGACGCAGCTTGCCCTTTGCAGGTTCAGTCCCGAAGCCGCGCGCAGCGATATCACGCAGAGGTTTGTTTTCCCCTCCATAAACCGCGCCACGGCGTCATCCTTCTGTTTCGTCGTCTCCCGCCCGGTGAGAAACGCCGGATGATAGCTCGTCAGCTCTTTCTTATAGATATCCATCACCGCATGATGATGGGCAAACAGCAGCACCTTTTCGCCGTTATCCAGCAGGGCGCGAACAAAAGCCGCGACAAACGGCGCTTTCGCCACGCCCGTGGCCTGCCGTTCGCCGCGCCCGACCTGCTCCTCCAGCATGGCGCGTTCCCTGGCTTCCGGATGCAGCGCCCGCAGGCTGCCCAGCATCTCGATGACCGGCCGCATCAGCTCCCGATACACCTTGTCGTCCGCATCGATCTCCTGCACCAGTCTCCGTTTGGGCGGCAGTTCAGTCAGCACCTCCTGCTTCTTCCGGCGCAGAATCAGCCCTTCCCGGCGCAGATGATCGCCCAGCAGCGCCGGATCGCGAACCAGATGATTGCCATATCCGTCGCACCACGCGCGCGTGAAGCTTTCCCAATCGCCAAGGCAGTGAAAATCCAGAATATTGACCACATTCCAGATTTCCGATCCCTTATTATAGATAGGCGTGCCGGAAAGGCCGATGACCCGTTCACATTCCTCGGCTAACAGGCTGGCCGCGGAATACTTTTCCGTGCCGCCATGGCGCAATTCCTGTATTTCATCAAAGATCACCGTGCGGAACCCCATCTGCGGAAGCGCCTGTTTCCATCCGCGCAGCAACAGATAGTGAATGATATAGATGTCCGCTTCCGGCGGCTGATAGGGCTTTAAACCCGTGAGCACACAGACGCGCGGCGGCTTTCCATCGATACGCAGAAAACGCGCGGCTTCCGCCTGCCAGTTGCGCAGCAAATGCGGCGGCACAACGATCAGCGCCGGAAATTCTCCCGTCGCCGCCAGACAAGCCAGCGCCTGCACCGTCTTGCCCAATCCCATTTCATCCGCCAGCAGCGTTCGTGGATTGGCCAGCAAAAACGAAAGTCCTTCCTTCTGAAACTCGCGCAGCTCGCCTGTAAACGTTCCTTCCGGCGGCGTGCTCCTTTGAGGCAGTTTTTCCGCCTGCGCACGCAGCCGCGCATGTTCCCGCGCCTGACCAAGCGCGCTTTCCCACAACGCCCGGTCACGCGGCGCAATTTCCAGCGGATAGCGCAGCATCAGCCAATTCACATCGCCGATGATCCGTCGGTTCGCCGTAAAACGCGCTTCGCCATGCCGCCGCTGACTGCCGGGAAACAGCCGCGCGGCCATTTCCGTCACGCAGGGTTCACCCTTGATCGTCCAGCACCTGCTCCGCCTGTTATAGGAAAGCGTTCCATATATGTGGCCGTTTTGCGGCGCATCCATCAGATAACCGGGCAGTTTTTCAAGTTCCGTCATCATGGAAGCATAATCCCCCAAAGTTTTTCAAGGCTCATCATCGTCACGGGTTTGCCGCCGATGCTTTTGGGCAGGTCCACGCCGCGCGGCGCAAGCACAATCAGCCGCGCAATCTGCGGACAATTCGCATATCGGGTCAACTGCGCCACAAGCGGCGCGCGCTGCGGCCTTTTTTTCTTGATCTCCACCCCGATATTGCCGACCATGAAATCAATTCGGCAGCGCGGCGCAAGCGAAACTTCGTGCGCAGCCTCCAGCCCCGCATTCGCAAACGCTTCTGCCGCCTGCCGGTGCAGCTGTTCCTCGGAATCCGCCGCGCCAACACGCAATGTCGCCAGCGCCGCCGTGACGCGCTCAAAAATCTGATCCATCGGGCCGCTTCCCCTCTCTTTGGCGTTCGCGTTTCATTGTAGCACGCTTTCCCGTTTTCAAACAAGCCCGTAAAAAAACGCTTATCTCTTGCGTTCTCCCCCGATTTGCAGTATGATAGAGAAAGAAAATGAGGCTTATTCTGCCTTTACGGCGCGTCATTTCGGAAAGGAGCCCCTTTGTCATGAGATCCAAACACACTTTATCCGCGCTGCTCGCTTCCGCGCTTCTGTTTGCCGGTGCAGGCAGTGCGTTGGCCGCTTCCGTTCAGATTGTTCTGCCTGAAGAAACCGTGCCGGGCGGTTCCCGTGCGCAGCTTACCGTCACCACGGATGTTCCGGGCTTTCTGACGCTGACGTTGGACGGCCCTTCCGGTTCCATCACGCTCTGTGAAAATCAGGAAATGCATACGGCGGATAACACGCTCATCTTCACCGTGTCAGATGAAGACGGCGCGCCGCTGGATGTCGGCGCTTACACCGTCAACGGCGAGTTGATCGATCAGTTCGGTCAGACCGCCGCAAGCCTCAGCGGCCAGCTGACCGTCGGCGTACCCACCGCGCAGATGGCGGACGAGGCAGATTCCGACGAGGTTCCCGCCGATGAAACGCCCGCCGACACCAAACAGTCGGCTCAACCGGCTGCCCAGCCCGCCGCAGCCAAGCCTGCCGCTGCTCAAACGTCCGCAGGCAGCGATGTGGAATACGTCGCTTCGACTGCGACCGTCATGGGCGACGAAGGCTATGAAATCGGCGTAGGCGTGAGCGATACCGCCGCGCAGGAAGACAGCGGCTATTGGGGTCTGACCGCCGATTCAAGCGACGCGGAAATCTGGGCGGCGCTCACCCGCACCATGGTCAGCGTAGACGTCAAAGAAACCGAATCCGCTTATATCTACAACAGCACCAGCAAGGGCAAAAAGCTCGGTTCGGTCTCTGGCCTCAGCCAGGGTCTGAACCTCATCGAAGATCTGGATAACGGCTGGTCGCTTGTGGAAGCTTACCGCAATGAGGACGGTGCGTTCGTCCGCGGTTATATCCGCACCAAAACACTGCGCACGGTCGAGCCGAACACGCTTTACGGCATCGTCGTCGATAAAGCCGCGCAGACGCTGACCGTTTACAAGAACGGCGAACGTCTCGGCTCGTGCGCCGTCTCCACCGGTCTGGCGACCGCGAAATACCTGCACCGCGAAACGCCCGCCGGCGAATACATCACCGTCACCCGCCGCGGCACCATCGAAAACGCGGGCGGTTACAGCAAATACACCATCCGCATCAGCGGCAATTACTACCTGTGCGAAATCCCGACCACCAAGAAAAACGGCAAGGATTTCTCCATCATGGAAGACGCGCTCGGCTCAAAGGCTTCCCGCGGAAACATCTGTCTGGCACATGATGCGTCCACCGACGGCGGCATCAACGCCGAGTGGATCTGGAACATCACAGAGGAAAACAAAAAGATCAAGGTGCTCGTCTTCGACGATAAAGATCGCTCTCTGGTCCCCGCCGGAAGTAAATAATTTTCCTCTCCTTCTACACAAAAGACACAACGGGCGCGGTTTTGAGCCGCGCCCATTGTTGTTCATTTTATCCATTTATTGTCTGTGTTCCACGTGACGGCAGACGAAATTAAGCGGCGCCCGTCTCCATCCCTTGACATTTGTATTCAAACCGTGTACCTTATAAAGCCATAAATAAACCTTTACGAAAGGAAATCCTTATGCTGCACTTTCTGGATCAGTTTAACGCCGTCATCGGCGTTCTGCTCTTTTCAGCTTATCTGTATCAGGTTTTCTACACGCTCTATGGCCTGGTCGTCTGTCCCCACGACAGGCGGAAAGCCAAACGCCCCAATTCCACCCCATCCCGCCGCTATGCCGCGCTGATTTGCGCCCGCAATGAAGAACACGTTATCGGCGAGCTGGTTGCCAGTCTCCGCGCGCAGGATTACCCCGCCGAGCTGCTGGATATCTACGTGCTTGCCGATAACAGCACGGACGGCACTGCCCGCGCCGCGCGTCAGGCGGGCGCGACCGCGTTCGAGCGGTTCAATCCCCATCAGGTCGGCAAGGGCTACGCGCTCGACGAGCTGATCAGCTGCATCCGCATGCGCCGCCCCCTGTCCGATTACGACGCGTTCCTCGTCTTCGACGCGGATAATATCGTCGATCCGCACTTCGTCTCCGCGATGGATCAAACCTTCGCGCAGGGCTGCGACGTGCTCACCAGCTACCGCAATTCCAAGAACTTCGCCTCCAGCTGGATTTCCGCGAGCTATTCCATCTGGTTTCTGCGCGAGGCGCGCTTCCTCAATTATCCCCGCATGAAACTGCACACCAACTGCGCCATCTCCGGCACGGGCTTCCTCGTTTCCTCCAAAATCATCGAGGAAAACGGCGGCTGGCCTTATCACCTGCTCACCGAGGATATTCAGTTTTCCGCCGTCTGCGCGGCCAACGGCTGGCGCATCGGCTATTGCGACGACGCGATTGTCTACGACGAACAGCCCGTCACTTTCGCCCAGTCGTGGCGGCAGCGCATGCGCTGGGCCAAGGGCTTCTATCAGGTCAACGCCCATTGCGGCGCATCGCTTGCGCGCGGCTGTCTGCGCGGCCCGCGCCGCTTCTCCTGCTACGATATGCTAATGACCATCGCTCCCTGCGTGCTGCTGACCATTGCGGCGGTTTTCGTCAATCTCTTCTGTGGCGTAACAATCCTCTCCCTGCCGCCGTTTCTGGCTGATTTCATGCTCCGCCATGTCGGCCGTTCCCTGCTGACCATGCTGTTGTGGAGCTATGGCATGATGTTTGTCTACGGCCTGCTCACCGTCCTCGCCGAGTGGCGGCGCATTCCCGCCTCTCCGCTGAAAAAGGTGATGTATCTGCCCTTCTTCCCGCTGTTCATGCTCACCTATATTCCGATTTCCCTCGCCGCGCTGCTGGTGCGCGTCGAGTGGAAGCCGATCCGGCATACCTCCATCGAAGATGTCCGCGCGTAACCGTGCAAAGCAAAACGCCCCTTCCCGACATGTGCCGGGAAGGGGCGTTTCATTCATATTCGTTTATTTACTTGGCAAACGCCTGGCCGATGGCCGTGCCGATCGCCTGGCAGTCCACCGTCGCGCCGGAGACGATATCCACATCAGCGCTCTGGCTGGCGATGATCGCGCCCACGTACTCGGCGAGCTGCTCGTCGGTGATGAGCATGCTGTCGCGGCCGCCGGTGATTTCGATGTTCTCAATCTTGCCGCCCGCAACCGTGATGGAGACCTCGATCTTGTCGTGCAGGCCGTCCACGGACGCCGTGTACACGCCGTCGGCAGCGTCCGCCCAGGCCGGGCCGTTATTCTCGCTCTTGGTCACGGCCTCAAACTGGCTCACGGCGCCGAACGCAGTCTGCGCGGCGGTGCGGCCGGAGAGCATGGCCTCGGAGAGGAACACGCCGTTCTGGTAGAGGTTCGCCACATAGCTGCCCAGCTCGCCCGCCTCATAGAGGCCCTTGATCGGCTCGTCGTTCCAGTCGAGCACGCGGCTGGCAGTATCGCGCTTCGCGCCGCCGGTGGTGGCAACGAGGGTCGGGGTGATGGAAACCGCGTAATACGGAGCAGTGTCGATCTTCGCCATCTTCTCCGGATCGCGGCCAAACTCGGCGTCAACGCCCGCGTCGCAGGCAGCGTTCCATTCGTCAATCGTGGCCTGGAGTTCAACCGGATCGCGGTCAATCTTCTCGGCCAGCTCTTCGATGGTGTCAGCCTTGATGATCCAGCCTTTTTCGATCTCAGCAAGGTTGTCGTTGCTCCAGGTGTAGCCTTCGGTGGTCGTCGGCCAGCTCAGCCACTGGCTGCCGATGGAACCAGCCTCACGGGTCTTCTCGTCAAAGATGAGGGAAACCGGCAGCGCACGCTCGTGCGGCAGGTCAACATAGCGGCCATACTCCATGTACTTCATGTGCTGACGATGGTAGCTGCCCGCCTCGTCGTAGAAACGCTTGTTTTCGGAGTCGATTTCGATCCAGCTGTTGCCGGCCATGGTGAAGTTACGCATGAAGGTAGAGTCATACTCCGGAACCTTGATGCCCAGCCAGAAGCCGCCGGACTGGGTCTGGTTCTTCATGTGCCAGATCTGCGCGCCGGCTTCCATCAGCATCTTGATGCCGTCGCCGGTGTTGCCCGGGGTGCCGGCGGTGTAAACAGTCTCCATGCCGTGGAAGTCACGCTGCATGGTCAGGTTGTTCTCATAGCCGCCGCAAGCGAGCAGAACGCCCTTGCTGGACTTGATGGAGTACTCGGTGCCGTCCGCACGGCGGGCGATCACGCCGGAAACTTCCTTCGTGAACGGATCCTGCACGAGGGAGACAGCCGGGTTCTCAAAGCGCACGTCGATGCCGCGCTTTTCAACCGCCTTGGCGAAGCAGCGCCACACGCCGCCGTTCTCGAAGGTCGCGCCCTTGGCACGCAGGTGAGCGGAGCAGCCGTCAAAGGTGGAGCCTTCGAAGTTGCTGAACTCAACAACCATGCTGCCCCACTTCAGCTCGCCGCCGCCGACGTAGCCGGCTTCGTAATTCACGCCGTCCGCCACGTACTCGATCCACGGGAGCTGAGTCGCGAAGCCGTTGCACAGCCAGGTGAGGTACTCATCCGGAATCGGATTGGGCAGGTTGCAGTTGTAGAGGTAGGTCTTAACGGTTTCCACCGCGCTCTCCGCCGGAACGAGGAACGTCTGGCCGGAGGCGATGGAGTTGCCGCCCGCCAGCGTCTCAGGCATCTTTTCGAGCACGAGAATCTTGGCGTTCGGGTCGATGTCATACGCCTCAACGGCCGCCGCAGCGCCCGCCAGGCCGTAGCCGACGACGAGGAAATCCACCTCTTCGTCCCACTTTTCGATGTTCTGAACCGGCGTTACCCAGTCCTCAGCCGCGAACGCGGTGACGGACATGGCCAGCACGAGCACAAGGCTCAGCAGCAGCGTCAATCCTTTTTTCATTTGGTTTGTCCTTCCCTTCTTGTGATTCATGGTGAAGCGAAACACGGGACGGGATCATGGTTTTGTCACGGCTGCGCCATGTTTGCGCCACATTTCCCGTCGATGGGTCTATTGTACATCCTCAAACGACTTGAGACGCAAGCGTGTTTGCGAAAAAACAAACAAATTCGTTTTCAAGCGGATTCCAACCCTGATTTTGGCCTTTTCGTCTCGAAATTCGCATATTCGCCCTTCGTTTCAGTCTTTTTTGGCGTTTCCACGAACGAAGCGCTGCGCTTTTCTGCGTTCAATCTCTCAAGCCACTTTGGATTTCGGCTTTTCCCGTCACAGGAATATCGATATTTTTTGCGCTCTATTTGTTGACTGCTCAACAATTTTGTCGTATAATGCCCCATCGAAAGCCATTTGAAAAGGGGATGACGCTGTGGATACCAGTCGATTTGAACAGTTTTCCGCGCTGATGACGAGCGCGGCGAAATCCGTCTCCAAGCTGAAAGCCGCGCAGATGGACGCATTCTCCCTCTCCGGCGCGCACACGAACTGCCTGTGCCGCCTGCATGAGGCGGGCAGTCTGACCCAGGGCGAGCTGACGCGTTTGGAGCAGATGGACAGGAGCCAGGTTTCCCGCGTCCTTCGGGATTTGGCACAGAAAGGTTATGTCGTCTCCGACACACAGGCGGGCTACAAGCGCCGCTATGCGCTGACCCCCGCCGGGGAGCAGACCGCCGTGCGCGTGGAGGCCATCATTCTGGATATCAACCGCTTCGTCAGCGATGCCATTCCCGACGCAGATATTGAGGTTTTTTACAAAACCCTGACGACCATCACGCAGAATTTACAGCTTGCGGTGGAAAAATACGGACGGGAAACGCTTGAATGAAGTCCATCCGAGAATTTGCACCAATCAGCCCGACTATCGTTTTGAGGAATCTGTCATGAACAAACTTTACGCCTTCTACTGCCGCGCCTATCAAGCCGTTTTCCGCGCGGCGCTGCCCATCCTGCCCTATCGCGAGCCGATTCAGCTCGACGGGCTGTCCTCCATCGTGCCGCTGCTGGCCGAAAAGCGAATCGCTTCCGTGCTGCTGGCGACGGATGCTTCCGTCCGCTCTCTCGGCCTGACGAGCGGGCTGGAAGCCGCGCTCAAGGCGGCCGGCGTCGCCTGCGCCGTCTATGACAAGACTGTGCCGAATCCCACCATTGCCAACATCGAAGAAGGGCGCGCGCTGTACCTGACCGCCCACGCACAGGCCATCATCGCGGTCGGCGGCGGCTCGGTGATGGACTGCGCAAAAGTCATCGGCGCGCGCGTCGCCAAGCCGCGCCAGAGCGTACAGCGCATGCGCGGCCTGTTGCGCGTTTTAAAACGCACGCCGCTGCTCATCGCCGTGCCGACCACCGCCGGAACGGGCAGCGAAACGACCCTCGCCGCCGTTATCACCGATCCCGCCGCGCGCCACAAATACCCCATCAACGATTTCGCGCTCATTCCGGATCACGCCGTGCTCGATCCCGAACTGACGCGCGGCCTGCCGCCCATGCTGACCGCGACAACGGGCATGGACGCGCTCACCCACGCCATCGAAGCCTACATCGGCCGTTCGACCAACAGACTCACCCGCGCCATGTCCGAAGAAGCAGCGACGCGCATCGTCCGCAGCCTGTACAAGGCTTATACCGACGGCGGCGACATGCAGGCGCGCGCGGACATGCTTCGCGCGGCTTACTGCGCGGGCGTATCCTTCACCCGCTCCTACGTCGGCTATGTCCACGGCGTGGCCCATTCGCTCGGCGGTCAATACGGCGTGCCGCACGGGCTGGCCAATGCGGTCATCCTGCCGTATTTTCTCGACGCATACGGCGCGGCCTGCCACAAAAAGCTGGGCAGGCTTGCGCGTACCGCGGGCGTCGCATCTCCAAACGCTTCCGACTCGGAAGCCGCCGAAGCCTTTATCCGCTGGATCCGCGAAACAAACGCCAAAATGGGCATTCCCGAAACCATTCCGCAGATCCGCACCGTCGATATTCCGGAAATGGCGCATCATGCCGCCAAGGAGAGCAACCCGCTCTACCCCGTTCCCGTGCTGATGGATGAAGGCCGTCTCGCGCAGATGTATCTGAAACTGATGCCCGCCAAGGAGGAAAACGCATGAACGCTCCATCGATCGAGCAGCTCGTCGCCGCTCAGCGCCGCTTCTTTGCTTCCGGCCAAACGCTGGATCTTGCTTTCCGCAAACAGAGCCTTCTTACGCTCAAGCGCGCCATTCGGGCGCACGAGGAAGCCGTCAACGCCGCGCTCATGCAGGATTTGGGCAAGAGCGCAGCCGAAACCTACATGTGTGAAACGGGCATGACGCTCTCCGAGCTTTCCTACATGATTTCGCATCTGGGCCGCTTCGCCAAAAAGCGCCGCGTGCTCACCCCGCTGGCACAGTTTCCGTCGGACAGCTTCACCGTCCGCGAGCCTTACGGCGTGGCGCTGATTATGGCGCCGTGGAATTATCCCTTCATGCTGCTGATGGAGCCGCTGATCGGCGCGCTGGCGGCGGGCAACTGCTGCATGCTCAAGCCGTCGGCCTACGCGCCCGCCACGTCGAAGGTCATCGCGCAGATTGTCGCCGAGTGCTTCCCGCCCGAATACGTCGCGCTGGTCGAAGGCGGCCGCGCGGAAAATCAGGCGCTGCTGCATCAGCGGTTTGATTACATCTTCTTCACCGGCGGCGTGACGGTCGGCCGCGAGGTCATGCGCGCCGCCAGCGAACACCTCACTCCCGTGACGCTGGAATTGGGCGGCAAAAGCCCCTGCATCGTCGATGAAACCGCCAATCTGCGCGTCGCCGCGCGCCGCCTGGCCTTCGGCAAGCTGCTCAACTGCGGCCAAACCTGTGTCGCGCCGGATTACCTGCTGATCGACCGCCGGGTCAAGGACGCGTTTCTCCCCTTATTGGAGCAGGAAATCCAAAACATGGTCGGCGAAAACGCGCTCGACTGCGACGGCTATGTGCACATGATTAACGAAAAGCACTTCCGCCGCGTCTGCGGGCTGATCGATCCGGACAAAGTGATTTTCGGCGGGCGGGCAGATGAGCAAACGCTGCGCATTCAGCCGACGATTCTGGATTGCGTCACGCCCGGCGACGCGGTCATGCAGGAGGAAATCTTCGGCCCGGTTCTGCCCGTCATCGCCTATGATTCCATCGACGAGGCGCTCGCTTTGGTGAACAGCCGAGAACATCCGCTGGCGCTGTACCTGTTTTCCGAAAACCGCGCGCTGCAAAAGCGCGTGCTCGCCTCCGTCCCCTTCGGCGGCGGCTGCATCAACGATACCATTGTTCACCTGGCCACCAGCCGCATGGGCTTCGGCGGCGTGGGCGGCAGCGGCATGGGCAGCTACCACGGCCGAAAGAGCTTTGATACATTCAGCCACGAAAAAAGCATTCTGAAAAAATCCGCATGGATTGACATGCCCGTCCGTTATATGCCCTATACGCCGCTCAAAACCCGTCTGCTGCGTCTTTTTCTGCGCTGACTTGCTCAATTTCCGCGAAACTGGTATAATGGTTTCACTCTCAAGCACGCGCGGCAGACGCCGCGCCGGAAAGGATGCCATGAAACCGATTCAACACGCCGCGTGCCTGTTCGCGCTCTGCGCGCTGTTTGCCGTGCAGCCCGCCGCCACGCTGGCCGAAGATACTCCCGCTGAAACCGCGCAGGCCGAAAGCCAGACGCTGCAAACCAGCAAACAGGCCAATCTGCGCAAACTGCCCAACAAAAAGAGCGACAAGCTCGAAACGCTGAAAAAGGCCAGCGTGCTGACCGTCATTTCCGTCAGTGAAATCAACGGCGAAAACTGGGCCTATGTGCGCACAAAAGGCGGACGCGAGGGCTATATTCTCTATGAATTGCTCGAACCCGTGCCCACGCCGACGCCCGAACCGACGGCCACGCCGACCCCGACGCCTTCCCCTGAACCAACCGCCACGCCTGATGCGGACAGCGAAACGCCCGCGCCGACCGCGGCGAAGAATGCCGTTCAGGACGAGACTGTCTATGACGAGCCGCGTCTCGTCCGCACGCTCAAGCGCGCCAATCTGCGCAAAAAGCCCGACGGAAGCCGCCTGGGCGAAATCGCCGCCGACACCGCGCTGACCGCCGTCGGCGAAGTGGAAAAGGACGGCGAACTCTGGCTGCACATCGAAAAGGGAAAAAACAATAAAGAGGGCTACATGCTCGCCGAGCTGGTGCGCCAGGTCAAGCCCGTGGCGCTGATTCCCGTCACCGAGGGCGAAGTGCGCGCGCTGTTCCCCGTCGTCGGCCGCGATCCCATCGCGGAGATCAAAAATGAAATTCCCTTCACCTACACCGAAGAGGAGCTGGCGCAGTATCATACGCTGAATGTCGGCGACCGAAACGCCGACGTGCTGGCGCTGCGCAAACGGCTCTATGAGCTGGGCTATTATGCCAAGCCGAACGAAAACGCGCTGTATACCGAATCGACCGCCGATGTGGTCAGGATGTTCCAGCAGGACTGCGGCCTGGAAGAAACCGGCACAGCCGATCCCTATACGCAGGCATTGCTGTTCGACGACCGCATGCTTGCCCGCGAGGGCAGCGCGCAGGAAGTCACCTATCTGCAAAACAAGGCGCAGCCCCTCTATATCCAGCGCGCAGAGATCACGTCGTACAGCTTCTACGGCAGCGTACAGGTCAGCGTGCGCAACAACACAAGCGGCAAGCTGACCGCGTTCGGCCTGAAAATCATCCCCAATATGAGCGACGGCGAACTCATGGATATGGCCGACACCTTTGCCGAGCAAATCGAAAAGGAATATAACCTCGACAGCATCGCCGTCGCCCGCGGCAATTCCTATTCCGATTTCGAGACTAACGGCAAAGCGCCGCTGTATAACGATCCCGACGATTACGAAGAGCCGGAAATCGGCGAAGTTTATATCTATCCCCACCATTTTCAGGTCAGCTATAAGCAGTATTTCACCGGGGCACAGGTCGCCGTCAGCTGGTATCGCGCAGCGGGACGCAATGTGTATGTCGATGACGATCAAATGGTCTTTGTTTCCGTCGGCAAGGGCACGGATGAGCTGATGACGTATACCCTGCCGATCGCCATTTCCGACAGCCAGCGCGAGGAAGCGCGCAAGTGGGAAATGGGCATCGTCACGCGTTATGTCCTGCCGGTTTATCAGGATTATTACAACCTGCCCCAGGGCGCTTATCTGCGCAGTGTGGAAGAGGGTTCCCCCGCGCAGGAAGCGGGCCTTCAGGAGGGGGATATCATCGTCGGCATCGGCAAACAGACCATTCTGGGCGATATGACTCTCCGCCTCTCCCGCGCGTCGTTCGCGCCCGGCGATATCCAAACCGTCTATTTCTGGCGCGACGGCCAATACTACACCACCGAAATGATGCGGCCGGAAAATGGTTGAAAATCGAATCTATAACAATTTTCAAAAATACCGCATTTCTTTAAATTATCTCGAAAAAGTGATATAACAGAATCAGGGAAGGTGAGCATCATGTTGCATAACGAAGCTCGAAAATTGATTCTGGAAACATACGATAAGGGAGTCGTCAACGCAAAAGAACTGGCAGAGTGTTTTTCTGTAAATTCCTGTTCGATTTACCGCCTGCTGAAACGTAGAAATGAAACCGGGAGTTATGAAACTCAGACCTATCTCCGAGGTAAGAAGCCAAAACTCTCCGATACAGACCAACAGAATATCCTTGCGCTTATGAAAAAACAGCCGGATATTACCTGCTTGGAGATTATAGAAGCATTAAATCTTCCGGTAAGCATCGATACCGTTTGGTATTTTCTTCAGTAGCAGGGATATCGTCGTAAGAAGAAATCTCTTCACACCAGCGAACAGGAGCATCCTCGATGTAGCAGAAAAACGGAAGAACTGGTCAGACCGTATATCTGAATTCAAAGTAAGTAATCTTGTGTTTTTGGACGAAAGCGGATATAATACAGATATAATCAGACGATATGCTTATTCGCTCGGCGGTAGCGGAGCAGTTGATTCTGTTCCGCCTTCCAAGTCAAAAAATACGACCATCTTGTCATCGATTCAAATGGACGGAACGCTGCACTGTACTTACTTTTTCAGGAGGAACGGCTGCCGAAGTGTTCAAGGCGTACCTTGAGAATGACCTGATGCCGCATTTGAGCAGCGATTCCATCCTCATTATGGATAACATGAGATCGCACTCTGCAAAAGCAGTGAAGGCATTGTTGGATACCATGTTCAATATGTCTATCTTCCACCGTATAGTCCAGATTTGGACCCTATTGAAAAACTTCGGTCTAAGATAAAAGCTCTTTTACGTAAGTTCAAAGCCAGAACTTTTAAGACTCTCCCTTACGCAATTCAATATGCATTTCAAGCGGTAACTCAAACTGACTAGGTGGGTTGGTTTCGCTCTTGTGGATATATGCTTTAATTTTGAAAACTGCTATAATACACTTCACTTTTTGTAATTTCACCGTGTTGCTCAGTACATTTGACAAACTAAAGGGTGATATCAAACAATGCTTTTTAATTCGTATATTTTCATTTTTGTATTTTTTCCCATCGTTTTAATTCTTTATTACACACTGAATCATTTTAAAAAATACGAACTTTCAAAAGCTATGCTTTTAATTGCCTCATTATATTTTTATGCCTATTTTGAATGGTCATATCTATGGATCATGCTGTTAAGTATCCTTGTCAACTTTGCGTTTAGTAAATGGTTTGAACAATTAAATCTGGAACAGAAATATAGCCTTCGAAAGGTGCTTTTTTTCGTAGCCATCGCTTTTAATCTCGGTATCATCGGCTATTTTAAGTATTACAATTTTTTCTTGGAAAACGTCAATGCCTTATTAGGCACAAATATCCCTCTTCCGCATATTCTTTTGCCGCTAGGTATTAGTTTTTTTACCTTTCAGCAATTGTCCTTTGTTATCGATTGTTATCAGTGTAAAGCTCCATCGTATCATTTGTTAGACTACGCTCTGTTTGTAAGTTATTTTCCTCAGTTAATTGCTGGCCCCATCGTGACGCACGAGGAGCTTGTTCCTCAGATAGAGAGCAAAAATAACAAGCGATTTAATTTTGAATTCTTCTCAAAGGGTATTTTTGCATTTGCTTTTGGCATGGCTAAAAAAGTTTTAATTGCCGATACATTTGGAAATGCAGTAAATTGGGGCTTCAGCCATATTCCTTCGCTGTCTTCTTCCGACGCGTTACTTACTATGCTGGCCTATACTTTCCAAATTTATTTTGACTTCAGTGGTTATTGCGATATGGCAACAGGCATCGGTTTGATGATGAATATCGAACTGCCGCAGAATTTTAATTCACCATATCGTTCATTATCGATCACAGAATTCTGGAAAAGATGGCATATGACGCTAACCCGTTTCTTTACACACTATATCTATATACCGCTGGGGGGCAACAGAAAAGGTGCTGCACGAACCTACCTCAATATCCTTATCGTGTACCTGTGCAGTGGAATCTGGCATGGTGCCAACTGGACATTCATCCTCTGGGGCGTTATGCACGGTATTGCCTGTGTGCTAGATCGTATAACAAAACGCCATACTGAAAAATGGCATCCCGTCATTCGCTGGCTCCTTACATTCACATTTATCAACTTCACGTGGATTTTCTTCCGTGCAGATAACATAGAGAGCGCCATGCAGATGATTAACCGAATCTTTTCCGGTTCTTTCAATCCTATCCAATCCGGCCTGTATTCTGCATTCTACACAGACTCTGCCACAACGATTCTTTCATGGTTCCTACCCAATCAGTATTTCTATGTTCATTCCGCCACTCCGGCTCTGATCGTTACCACAGCCTATTTTTGCTTTGCATTTTTTGCTGCACTCAATATGAAAAACACAAATGAACGAATCGAAACATTTAAGCCTCGTTTCTCGTTGGCCTTTATTTCAGCAGCTCTGTTGTGCTATGCCATTCTCTCTCTTTCAGGTGTCAGCACGTTTCTGTACTTCAATTTCTGATAAAAGGAGGATGTTATATGTATAAAAAGTTCGTGTGCATCGCTACCGCTTTTATATTCCTGTTTCTTGGAGGTGCGATTACCATAAACGTCCTGCACGATCCTCTATTTCAATACAGAAATCCTTTTGGTGCAAAACCATTCGAGGATTCCGACGTATACTATTCATTTTTAAACGCTACTTATCAGGTTCCGGGTATGGCTAAAAATTTTGACTATGATACATTGATTACCGGCACTTCTATGACCCAGAATTTTGATAGCAGCTACTTTGATGAGCTGATGGGAACAAATGCCTTAAAATTATCCCTAAGCGGCGGAAATATACACAACATATCATCTGTCATGAAGATGGCATTGGAGCATAATCCCAAATTGACAAAAATTTACTCCAGTCTGGATGATTTTGCTTTGGGAGGCGATCCCGACAAAGCAGGTAATCAGCCTCCCACTTATCTGCTAAATGAAAATCTCTTTGATGATATCGAGTATATATTAAACAAAAACGTCCTTATCAATTATACACTAAACGATTTGGTCATCACGAAACAGGGAAAACTCCTCACGGAACCTCGCGATAGAATCTTTACATGGTACGGTATTGCTTATGGTGAGGAAAAAGTTTTAAGCCAGTATTCACTCTCGGACATAAACAGCACGCCTCTTGGTTCGGATTATTTTATTCCGAATGCAAAATGCAATTTGGAAAACTGGTACTTACCATTGATTGAGGCTTATCCAGAGGTTGAATTTAATTTCTTCATTCCTCCATATAGTTGCCTAGCCTGGAATAATACTGTCCGCAGAAATGAGGTTGATGCCGTACTTACAATGTACACTTATGCAACACGACGCTTGCTCGCTTACGACAATGTGCATGTCTATTGCTTTGCAGGTATTCCCTCCGTTGAAGATAATCTCTGGAATTATAAGGATTCCGCTCATTACCATGCAAGAATCAACGACTTTATGACAGAAGCATTTGCCTCTAACAGCTACACGCTGACATTAGATTCATTAGAAGAGCAAATGGCTGCATGGAAAACACATATTCTATCTGATGATTATGAACGATATTTCAACAATCCTCTTCGCGACACAACCGATTTTTATACTTATGTTGATAAGATCCACAACAATAATTACATCATCATCACCATGGTCGGTAGTGAAAGCGTTTCTGCTTTGCCCAGCCGCTCCCTAAGCGATCTTCGATCCCTTGGACTCGACATCAGCGCTGAGTCCGATGTGGACTGCTATGTGTTCTGCAAAAATGACAAGCAACTCTGGCAGGCTCCCATAACAACTGAAAAAAAAGAAGTTCTAGCCGATCTTGGTGATGTACAAGTAAAATTTGCCGACGTTGATGTTCCTTGGAATCATGTGCTGTCAATCTGTATAGATGGCGTTGAATATTCGCAAAACAGCAGAGGCATCAGTTTTGTGATCTATGATAAGGTTCAGCAGCGTGTGATTGACAGCGTCGCGTTTGACACCAATCTGAAAGCTACGCGTCTTGGTATATGGTCAGATAATCCAAGCTACCGCAAAGCGCTGCGTCAAAAGCTCATTGTAAAAGACACTACCGTCCTTTAACTGCACTGCGGCTGGATGACTATCTGCTTCATCTACTCAGCATATTGCCTGAGCGCGCAGAACGGAACAAGGACTTTGAGATCGATGATCTGCTCCCTTGGTCAGAAGAAATGAAGCCGTGGTTCTCGGCAGTGTGAGTGCTGGGAACCACGGCTTTTTCTGTACCGGGAGATTATTGAGCGTTTCCCTTTCCTTTACCCTGTTTTATCGCTCTTTGTTGATTTCCGGCATCTGCACGCGTTTGGCGAAGAACGGCACGCCGTTCATCCATGCGCCCAGCAGCACAGCCAAAAGCCCCCAGCGCAGCAGCCCGCGCCCTGTTTCCATCACGCAGTAGTTTCGGCTGATATAGCGCACCGCCGCGGCGTTCGCGTCGTTGAGCGACCAGAAGCGTTTGGCGATGGAAGAAAGCTCCACCACCACTTCCGGCACCCACTCCGTAAACACATACAGCGGGTCGATGGAAAACTTTGCCAGCGCAAACGCCGCGCCCGCCAGCGCCGCATAACCCAGCAGCGCCAGCAGCACGCTTGCGGTCATTCCGCCGATCATCTCCCGCGCATAGCGCGTCTTGAGTTGATCGGCGTAGTAGCATACCCTGCCCCACGCCGCCGCGTTCAATCGGCTGACGAGGCTGAGCAGCAGCGCAACGCCCGCGAACAGCACCAGCCAGCGGATCGGCATCGCCGCGCCGAGCGCCAGCTTGTTATAGTTGTAAAAACTGCCGCCGCTCTGCCACGTTCTGAGCGTGTTTTCCATCAAAATGGCGCTGCCCGTCGTCTTGTCCGCCGTTTGGGCAGTCAGTTCGACGGTCTGCATGGCCAGCGCATTGGCGCTCGCCGCCGTAATCGGGATATAGGCCACATGCTCGTCCGTCTCGCCCAGGCGTCGGCTCATCCTGATGACGCCCGCAACCTCATAGTTCAGCCCGTCCAGCGTCACGGTTTTGCCCACGGGCTCATCCCCCGCGAAGAAGGTCAGCGCCGTGCTCTCGTCGATGACGATCGCATCCTCCGCGCGCTTCACGTCCGCTTCGCTGATGAGCCGCCCGTCGAGCAGCGTTTCATGCACCACATCGAAATAGCCCGAACCGACGGCGTAAACCGTCGTCTGCGCGCTCTGGGTCTCCGTAGAGAGGGTAAGCCCCTGCGCCCGCGCGCCAACCGCGCTTGCCGTGACGGAATCCGCGATGGAGGCAAGCTGCTTCTGCGCCTCTTCGTACAGCGCGTTCAGTTCGCCGCCCTCCTGTGTCGCCGCCGGCGCGGGCAGGATGTATTCCAATCGTCCTCCTGAACGCTTCAGCAGCGCACCGCCGCAGACCGTCAGCGCAAGCCCCAGCAAAAGCGCGAGCATGCCCCGGCGCTTTTTTTTATTCTCCATAAACCATGACCTCGGAACCGTCGCTGATGGTGCGATCCTCCATATACGCCACGCGCTGACGGCTCAAATCATCCTGAATGGAAACCGTGCTGCCGACCTCGGAGAGCACCTTCACATCCTGCTTTTTGACCTTGAGCACGCGCTGGCCGAGGGCGTTGCTTTCCTCGTTGACGACATAGACGTATCGGTTGTCTCCGCTGCCGCGGACGGCGCTTGCCGGGAGCAGCGTGGTGGACGTCGTCGCGCGGTAGCTGGCCGTCATATCCACTGCGGCGGAGAACAGCGCCGCGCCGCCGCCCAGATTGCCGATGTCCTTATCGGTCAGCTTCACGTCGATATAGCGCTTGCCTTCTTCGTCCACGCCGCTGTCCGTCACCTTCTTGCTCAGCGTCTTGTCGTTGTCGCGCTTGACGGTCACCTGCGTGCCCTTATCGATCTTCTTTTCAATCTTGCTCGTGTCCGCGCGAAGCACCGCGTCGCCGTCCTCAGCGCTGATGACGATGGCGGCGGTCCTGCCGTCGTAGCTGTCGCCCGCCTTAACGTTGATCTCCACGATGTATCCGTCGTGCGGTGCGGTCACCTGTTTGGCCTGCCGGGCCAGCACGTCGAGCGCGGTGATTTTTTCCTGCGCCGCCGTCAGCTTTTCGTTCAGCGTGCGGCTCTGGGTGATATAGCTGATGACGTTTTCGCTGATGCCCAGCCGGTTGGCGCTGTTGAATTTTTTCTGCGCCTCGTCCTGTGCGGCCTGCGCCTTGTCCACCGCCTTCTGGGCTTCCAGCAGGGTTTCGTCCTGCTCCTTTTCCGGCAGGCGGCCATCCGTCAGCGTCACGCCCGCCAGTTTGGCGGCAACCTCCAGCTGCGTCTGCGCGTTCATCAGGTCGTCCTTACTCTGCGCCAGCGTGTCATAGGCTTCCACCCAGATTTCCTCGGTGCGCTTGAGCCGCACGTCGCCGTTTTTGCGTTCCAGCTCCATCAGCTCTTTCTGCGCGGCTTCGTAGTCGCTGCGCAAGCTTTCCATCTCCTTGTCATAGCCGGAGACCTCCGCTTCAAAGAGCACGTCACCCGCGGCGACCTTGCGCCCCTTCGCCACACGCACGCGTTTGATCGTCACGCTCTGGTCGGAGGCAAGCGCCAGCTTCACCTCCTCCGTTTGGGTGAAAGTGAGGTTGCCGCTCAGCTTGATTTCTTCCTCCAGCTTGCCCTGCTTGGCGGTCACCAGCCTGACTTTGGCGGTTGAAATGGTTTTGATCGTGCCGGAAAAGAACATGCACAGGGCGACAACCGCCGCCAATGCGACCAGTCCCTTGATGGCCATTTTTTTCATCGCTTTTGTCTTCCTTTACTTGAGTTCCGTGAGCTGAACGCCTTCCAGAATATCGTTTTGGAAATACAGGTAAATCAGCAGCGCGGGCAGCGTATACAGCGCCGCGCCCGCAAATTCCACGCCGGTGCTCTGCTGGGTCAGCTGGTTAAAGACCACGGAGAGCGGATACAGCTCTGTGTGCGTGGTCAGGTAGGTCAGCGGCTGCTCGACCAGATTCCAGCAATCCGCAAACGAGAGCGCCACCGCCGCGCCGAGAATCGGCTGGCAGACGGGCAGAACCACGTGGATGAAACAGCGGAACGTGCCCGCGCCGTCGATCTGCGCCGCCTCGATCATCTCACCCGGCAGGCCAACCATGTACTGCCGCAGCAGAAAGATATAAAACGGCGCGACCGTCATCGGCAGAATGATCGCCCAAATCGTGTCCAGCAGCCCCATCGCGCGCAGCGTAATGACGTTGGGCACCATCGTCACCTGAAACGGCAGAAGCATCAGCATGATCACGACGAAGAACAGCGCGTCCCGCCCTCGGAATTTGAAACGGGAAAGCGCGTAGGCCATCGCCGGAATGAACAGCGCCTGCCCAAAGAGAATCGCCGCAGTATACATCGCTGAATTGACGAAGTAGCGCAGAATCGTCATGTCCTCAATCAGAATTTTGTAATATTGGCTGAGGGAAAACATGTTCGGCGAAAGCTTGATCTCCATCAGGCTCGCCGCGTCGAAACTGCCGCGCGTCTGCATGAACGCCTTGATTTCATTCGGGGAAAAAAAGGAATACAGCGCCGTCAGCACCACCGGCAGCAGAATGACCACCGCCGCAAGCGACAGCAGCAGCCGCGCGAGGATGTGCTTTCGTTTGACGCGCATCAGGCGAAGCTTTTGTTTCTCCATCCGCCTCACCTCAATTCAGCCCGCGCGCCGCCCGCTTTTGCAGGAAGAACAGCGCGCCGAACAGCGCGAACACGATCAGGCCGAAGGAATAGGCCGCGGCCGTCACCAGCTGATAATTCAGCTTGCCAAACATGTTGTTCATGTAGTTTTGCAGGGTGTAAACCGAGTAATCCGGATACGCGCCCGCGATGAAATACACCTCTTTGAAGATTTTGAACGCGTTGATCCACGCCAGCACGAACACCAGAAACGCCGTCGGCGTAATCATCGGCAGCGTAATGCGGAAAGCGCGGGTGAAAAAGCCCGCGCCTTCCAGCTGCGCATATTCGTAAAGCGGCTGGGGGATGGATTGCAGCGCCGCCAGGAAGATGATCAGGCAGAAACCCAGATTCTTCCACAGAAACATCAGCACGACCGGCAGGCGCAGCGCGCCGCTGGTCAGCCACATCACCCGCTCCATGCCCATCGCTTCGAGCATGCGGTTCACCGGCCCGCCGTAATCAAAAATCACCAGCCACACCAGCAGAATGGCGGAGGACGGCGTCAGATACGGCATCAGCACGCTGGAACGGAAAAACCCGCCGAAGGGCTTGATCGCGCTCAGCGCGCTGGCCAGCAGGAACGAAAGCACCCACAGCAGCGGCGCACAGATAAGCGACAGCTCCATCGTGTTTTTCAGCCCCAGCAGAAACATGCTGTTGCCCCACAAATCGCGGTAGTTTTGCAGGCCGACAAACGCGTTTTTGTAGCTTCCGTCCGTCAGGCTGTACCCGATGCCGCTGAAAAAGGGCACGATGTAAAAGATCATCAGCATCGCAAGCCCCGGCAGCAGAAACAGCCAGACGGATTTTTTCTTTTCAAACATGCGGGTTTAGTTGCCCTCCAGCTTCTGCATTTGCAGCGTCTTTTCCAGCGCGCCGGCCAGCTGCTGCGCGTTCATCGCGCCGTCGAGATACTGCTGTATCTGGTTCGCGCCGTCGTCCATGTTCCAGATGAGGCTCTCCTGCACGGCCATGTTGTCGCCGAACGCGCGGTAAATCTCAATCTGTTCGGGGCTGACGTCGTATTTGCCGCGCTCCTCGTATTCGGTCAGCCATTCGTTCATGGAATTCAGATCGTTTTGCAGCGACTCGCGGGCCTCTTCGTCCTCGGTCTTGTCAAGCGTTTTCTGCAAATCGGCAATCGAGTTGTTGATGCTCTTGAGGTTTTCCTCGTAATACGAATTGAGCACCGGTTCGCTCTCTTTCGGGCTGAACATGATTTTGTTTCCCTGGTCCACCAGCTGCCAGGCGTCGGCCAGATACTCGCAGGCTTCCTCTTTGTGCTCGGAGAACGGGTTGACGAACGCAAACGTCACTTTCTGCCCGATGAGCGGCTTTTCACCCTCCACCACGGAGAGCGCAACGGGCGTGGCCTGCTCTCCGTCCGAGCTGACATAGCTATACAGGCTCAAGCTCGACATTTCCAGCAGCATGTTATTATAGCTGTAATCAAGCGTGATCGTGCTGCCATCCTCGGAATCATCCTGCTCGCGCAGGCCGAGGTTATCCCAATCGACGGTTTCAAACGCCGCGCACAGATCGGTCAGCACCTGCGTGCCGCGCGTCAGATTCTCCTCGCCCGCGTCGAGCCACGTGAAGTAATCCGCCAGCATCATATAAAACAGCTGGCTGCGGAAATTTTCCTTGTCATAGCCCTGATCGACGATCATGACTTCCGGCATGTCTTCCAGCTTCCCGGTATTCGAGATATCGGCCAGAATGCCAAACAGCCCGGCCCACGAATCCGGCACGTCGTAGCCCAGCTTCTCGGTCAGCAGCTTGGTGTTGATATTCATGATGTTCGCATAGCCGGACATCGGCAGCGCGTAGATGTGGCCGTCCTTCGTGACGTAATCCTTGAGGTAGCCATACATCCCGTCCACCGCGTCAGAAAGTGTCGCGTCGCCGTCCAGTTCGGCCATAAAGCCGCGGTTCATCAGGGCGGCAAACGCGCTGTCCGTGCTGGACAGGGTGTAGATATCCACGGAGGAATCGCGGTTCATCATGCTTTGCAGCAGGTTATCCGAGTTGAGCGAATTGGCGATGGAGACCATGTATTCCGGATGCTTGTCAGTGAAACTGTAATAGGCCTTACCGATGGCGTCTTGATAGCCGCCGTTTGCCACGCGCAGGCGCTGGGCGGGCAGCTTGTCGAGCGTCACGTCGCGCCCGATCACCGCGTCATAATCGGCCAGCACATACAGATCGCCATAGACCACGCCGTTGCCGCTCGCATAGCCCAGCGGCATATCGCCGAACTCCTCCGGCTCGCCGAGGCCGTCCTCGGTCACCTCCATGCGCCAGACGCTGCCGGAAAGCACATAGTACAGCTTGCCGCGTGCTTCGTCATAGCTGATGCCGAAGGGCGTGTCGTAATCCGCCGTCGGCAGCGCGCCCAGCTCGGCCGCTTCCTCGTTTTCGATGTCATACAGGCAGAGGGTGGTGGTTACGGGGTCTGCATCGTAGTTGTTGACGATCATCAGCAGCTTGCCCTCGGTGTAGGGCGCGATGCTCTGCACATCGCCATCCACATCGAGCGTCAGCGTTTCCACAGTCTCGTCCTCAAGGTTCAGCGCCAGCAGCTCCAGCTCGTCGCCGTAGGAAAGCGCGTAGAGCGTGTTGCCAAAGGAGCACGGGTTGCTCAGGCTGCGGGTGTAGGAATAGGTCTGGTCGCCATCGCTTTCGGTGATGCAGAGCGCGTCGCCCAAGTCAATCACTTCGCCCAGCGACAGCGCGCCGTCGTCCGCAATCAGCAGCTCGACAAGCTGGTTGCTCGCGTTGCCGTCCGAATCGGTGACCGTCGCCATGCGGTAGAGCCTGCCGCCGACGATATAGAGATTGCCGTCCAGGTAGGCGTAATCGCCGTCGTTCAGGTCCAGCACGCCGGGGGTCTCGCCGTCGCCGGTGAGCGTGCTTTCCAGCTCGCTATACCCATCCACCTCGGTCAGCTTGCGGGTGGCGTTGTCCCACGTGTAGAGCCTGTCCCAGCTGGACAGCAGCAGCCTGTCGCCATAGACGACCATGCTCTGAATGTAGTCGTTGAAGTCGTTCATGCCCTGCACGGCGATGGTTACGTTGCCCTCCGCCAGGGCAAAGGTCGCGCCCAGCATCAGCGCCAGCGCGAGAAGAATCGAAAGTATCTTTTTCATTTTGGCGTCCTTTCTTTGTTTACTTCTTACTCCTTCAGTCAGCCTTCGGCTGACAGCTCCCTCGAAGAGGGAGCCTTGGTATAGCGCTTCCCCTGCCTCCCTCCTTGAGGGAGGTGTTGAGCGAAGCGAAACGGAAGGAGTTCGTTACTCCACATACACAATCACGGTCATGCCGATGCGCACGGTCTCATCCGGCGTGAAATCGACATAGGCGACATACTGCGCGCTCTGGCTCGCCGCGCTGTCATCCTTCTTTTCGCTCAGATACGAAATGGAGGAAATCGTGCCCTCAAAGCGGCGGCCGCCGTCCGCGTCCCAGTTGAACTCAATTTCGGCCTTGCCGCCGACGGTCACGTCCATCAAATCCGCTTCGGAAATGACCATTTTGATCTGCATCGCGTTGTTCGGGTAGATCGTCGCGATTTTCGCGTCCTTTTCGACGGTCGCGCCGTTGCCCGCGTCCACCGTCGCGATCACGCCCGCCACGTCGCTGACCACCTGTTTTTCCGGCGCATACAGCCCGTCGAGCGTGCCGCGCACGGTTTCAAACAGCAGCTCGCCGCGCTCCACCGTGTCGCCCGCCTTCACGTGCATCTTGAGCACGCTGCCCTCCGCGTTGACGGCGACGGTCTGCGTTCGGCCGACCGTGCCGCGGCCAATGCGGCTGGCGTTCGCGTAGTCGCCGCTGCGGTAGATATCAACGGTTTCGCCCATGTAGAATTCGCCGCCCGTGACCTCCACGGTGAACTTGCCGTCATCTTTTTCATCCAATCCGGTCACCACGCCGCGCCCCTGATGGCTGCCGTCCTTGGTGCATTTGAGGAACACGGTCTCGCCGATGTGGATGTAGCGGTTTTCGCTGGAATTGTAGCCCTTTTCGGTGCTGCACGCCAGCGTGAAGCGGTTGATCGGCTCGATGTAGACCAGCGCGCCGTATTGGGTTTTCACGCCGTCCGCGCTGTCGCCCTCGTGGGCAAACACACCGCTGACCGTGCCATCCGTCGAAGCGTAGGTTTTGGTGGTTTCCACGGTGGCAATCGGGTCGCCGATCTTCACGCTGTCGCCGACGCGCACGCGTACATCCTCCACCAGACCGCCGTAGGGCGCGGCGATGACCTGCGCCGTCTCCGCCGTCACTTCCCCGGCGAACACGGTTTCCGCCTGCGCCGCAAGGGGCAGGGCAAGCGCGAGCAGCAGCGCGCCGAGACTTGCTGTTTTTTTCATTTATACGGCCTCCTTGCTGGGCTTATAGCTTTCGTAGGGGTTTTGCATCATGTCCTTCGTGCCGACGAGCACATCGTAACGGTACATCGGGCTTTCCGTGTTTTCCTCAAGCAGATAGGTCTCGCCCTCCACCTGCACACTGAGCGTCGTTTCGCGCAGCGCTTCGTCCTGAATGAGCGTATATTCAAACTTCCGGGTCGAAACGCCGCCCGCCTTGAGCTTGCCGTACTGCGTGCCGCCGGTGAAACCCGCCGTCGGAATGACGGCGATGTAGTCGCCCGACGCGAACACCAGATACTCCACGCCGCTGTTGTACAGCAGCTTATAGGCTTCGCCGCCAAAATGCCAGACGTTGGTCTGCGCCTCGCTGGCGGCGGTCAGCACGAGCGCGTTGGGCGCGGTCTGCGTTTCCGCCGCCGTGGTCTGCCACGTCGTCAGTTCGGCGGTAAAGGCTTCCGTCTGTCCCTCGCTGCGCAGCGACAGATTGATCGCCGTGCCGCCGACGGCCAGTTCCGTCTGCGGCGCGTCGGAAACGCTCAGTTCCAGCGCGTTATAATTCGCTTTGGAATAATCCATCGTCTCTTTGACGTGGCGAATCGGCTTGGCGCCTGTCCCCGTGCCCGTTCCGGTGCGCTTCTTTTTGCCGAAGGTGAAGGATTCCGCATTATAGGAAATATTGCCCGCATTGTCGCGCACGCAGATTTCCCCGGCTTCCACCGTGTCGCCCACGTCGCCGAGGAAAGACATTTCCTGTTCGGGATCGGTATACTCGTCCCACGTCTCGCCGCCATCGTAGGAGATACCGTTCAGGCCGCTGAGCCAGTCGTCGGCCGTGACATAGCAGACCGTCTTGCATTCGTCGTCACCGCTGAGATACGGCCCGTCCGGCGGGGTGAAATCCAGCAGCATGTCGTATTGATCCGACAATGCCTGCACGTCGCCCAGCTTATCCAGCACGGCGAAACGCACGCTGGTCCATCCCTCGTCCGTGGGCATATAGGTGTTGTTGCCGTTGGAAAGCAGAATCAGTTTCTCGTTGCAGATGAACACGCCGTAGACATATTCTTCGCTCCCCTCCGGAATGCCGGAAAGGGTGAACGTCGGCGTGATATTGGTCCAAATGCCGGGGGTGTAATCCTCTGCCGTCACCTCAAGCGTCACGCCCGGCGTCCGCGTCGGTTCGGGCGTGACCTCCGGCGTCGGCGTGGGCTGCACGCTTTCCGTCGGCGCAGGCGTAATTTCGGGTTCCCCAGGCGCTTCCGTCTCAGCAGGCGTTTCCGTCTCAGCGGGCGCTTCCGTCTCAGCGGGCGCTTCCGTCTCAGCGGGCGCTTCCGTCTCAGCAGGTGCTTCCGTCTCAGCAGGTGCTTCCGTCTCAGCAGGTGCTTCCGTCTCCGTCGGTTTTTCCGGTTTCACGTTCTGCGCGTCCTTGCGCTGCACCTGCACGCGGATGGAGAAGCGGATATCTTCCTCCTCTTCACCGTCCAGTTCAAGCGTCTGCACATCGTCCGAATCGACAAGCACCACATAGTCGTGGTTGTCCACGTCGAACACGTCGCCGTCCGCCTCGAAGCTCACGCGTTCAAACAGCTGCTGCGCAACATTTTCCGCCGTGATTTCGTCCGAAACGCGGATATAGACAGTCGCATTTTCATCCTCGTCCAGCGCGTTTTCCAGCCATGCGAGCACTTCGGTCAGCGAACCGGCCGTATGCGTGCCATCCGCCAACTCGGCCCATGCCTGTCCCCAGGGCTTCCAGTCTTCCGTCTCTTCCGGCTCCGGAAGCTGCGTCTCCACGGGGCGCGGCGTTTCCTGTGGAAGCAGGGTGGCCTCCTGATCCGGCGCAGGGGTCGGCGTTTCCTCCGGCGTTTCCGTATTTTCAGGCGTTTCGGCTGCGTCCGGGGTCTGCGTGGCCTCCGCTTCCGACGGCGTAGCCTCTGCAAAGGCTTCCATCGGCATGCAGGCCATCAGCGCAGCTAACGCCAGCGCGGCCATTCTATTTGAACTCACGAATCGTTACCTCCTTCACACGCAAAGCGAACTTCTTCGTCCTTTGATTAGACGAAGCCGATTCCCTTTTTGTGGACGCTTTTCCCTCTTTTTTGAAATTTCACGCGAAAACCAGTATACCATACTTTGCCGCATATGGCTCCACCTGTTTCTGTCAAATAGACGAATGAACGCCGGGAATTCTTGCATCTGCCGCCAAAAACAAAAAATCCGTCCTCTCCCTTCCGAACGGCTCGGATGGAAAGAACGGATTCCTTCTCGTTTTTGAATTTTAACTGGCCAGATTTTCTGCCGAATCCAGAATTTCCCGCGCAACGTCGGCAATGCGCCTGCCGGAATCCATGCTCGCTTTCTGAATGCGGTAATGCGCCTCGGATTCGGTCAGATGCAGCGTATCCATCAGTTTGCCCTTGGCGCGGTCGATCAGCTTGCGCTCTTCCAGCGTGCGCGACAGCTTTTCAGCTCGTGCGCGGAGCTGCTGCATGCGCAGACGGCAGTGCGCCAGCGTTTTCAGGCTCTGCACCAGCGCATCCTGGCTGATGGGATTATGCAGCATGATGACGTTCTCGGCTTCCTCGCCCTCATAATCCTGCGGAACGATCATCACCACATCGGCGGCCTCGCCCAGCCGGCTGGCCAACTCCTCTCCGGTCATATCCGGCAGTCGGTACGTCGTCAGCAGCAGCGCGCCGTCCTTCGCCGCGCGGACGGCTTCATCCCCCGTATGCACAACACCGCTGGGAATAATCTGCGCGGAAGAGAGCATGTCGCTCAGCTTGACGGCCACGCCCTGCGGCGCGGCGATATAAAAGCGGTCGGAAAATGACGCCCTCATTGTTTCATCCTCCATGTGCTCAAAATCCTTTGGGAATAGCGTTATTATACCGTTTTGCGGCGTTCTTTTCAAGAGATTTATGAAACATTTAACGTCAAATCCTGCAATTTTATAATTTTTTCAAGGCTTTTCGCTTTATATTCGAATATTTCCTCCATTTCAAAGTAAAAGCCGCCTGCACAGCGCGCAGACGGCCTTGAAGAGCTGTATGTTTACTTATCCTGGTAGGCAAGCGCCGCGCCGACGAACTCGCGGAACAGCGGATGCGGACGGTTCGGACGGCTCTTGAGCTCCGGATGATACTGCACGCCGACGAACCACGGATGGTTCGGCAGCTCGACGATCTCCACCAGATCGCGATCCGGGTTCACGCCGCCGATGCGCATGCCGCTCTCCACAAACTTATCGCGGTAGACGTTGTTGAATTCATAGCGGTGGCGATGGCGCTCGAAGATATTCTCTTCGCCGTAGGCCGCGTAGGAAATGGAATCGTGATTCAGGCGGCAGGGATATTTGCCCAGGCGCATGGTGCCGCCCTTTTCATCGATATTCTGCTGATCGGGCATCAGGTCGATGACCGGATACGGCGTGTTGGGATCAACCTCGCTGGTATGCGCGCCGGTCAAGCCGAGCACGTGGCGGGCGTATTCCACCACGGCCATCTGCATGCCCAGGCAGATGCCCAGAAACGGCACGTTATTCTCGCGCGCATACTGCACGGCGGCAATCTTGCCTTCCAGACCGCGCTCGCCGAAACCGCCCGGCACAAGCACGCCGGAGCAGCCCGCCAGCTTTTCGCGCACGTTTTCCGGCGTGACTTCCTCCGCCGCAATCCATTCTACGCGCACCTTCGCATGATGGGCAATGCCGCCGTGAGTCAGCGCCTCAACGATGGAAAGATACGCGTCCGGCAGCTCGACATACTTGCCGACGATGGCGATGCGCACATCCTTCTGCGGCGTCAGCAGGCGCTCGACCATCTCGCGCCACTCGGTCAGGTCGGCTTCCGGCGCAGAGATGCCCAGCAGACGGCAGACGCGCTCGTCCATGCCCTCTTCATGAATCATCAGCGGCACTTCGTAAATGCTGCGCGCGTTCAGATTCTCGAACACGCAGTCCGCCGGAATGTTGCAGAACAGGCCGATCTTGGCGCGCACATCGCGGGGAATCGGCTTCTCGCTGCGGCAGACGATGATATCCGGCTGAATGCCCAGACCGGCCAGCTCCTTGACGGAATGCTGCGTCGGCTTGGTCTTGAGCTCGCCCGCCGCGGAGAGATACGGCACGAGCGTCACGTGGATATACAGCACGTTCTCGCGGCCCACCTCGCTCTTCAGTTGGCGCGCCGCTTCGAGAAACGGCAGGGACTCGATATCGCCGACCGTGCCGCCGATTTCGGTGATGACCACGTCCGGCGCGTCTTCCTTGAGGGAAACTTCCAGCATGCGGCGCTTGATCTCGTTGGTGATGTGCGGGATGACCTGGATGGTCGCGCCCAGATACTCGCCCTTGCGCTCGCGGGTGATGACGGTATAATACACGCGGCCGCTGGTAACGTTGGCCGCCTGCGTGAGGCTCTCGTCGATGAAGCGCTCGTAGTGCCCCAGATCGAGGTCGGTTTCCGCGCCGTCGTCGGTGACAAAGACTTCGCCGTGCTGATACGGGTTCATCGTGCCGGGATCGACGTTGATGTAGGGATCAAATTTCTGCATGGAAACCTTGAGCCCGCGGCTCTTGAGCAGCCGCCCCAGCGAGGCCGCCGTGATGCCCTTGCCCAAAGAGGAAACCACGCCGCCCGTCACAAAAATAAACTTGGTGTGCATCCTGTACCTTCCTTCCGTCCGCGCAAACGCGATCATCAAAAACTACCGACCTATTATAAACAGTCAAAGCCCGGATTTCAAGATTAAATTGGGAAAAAAACAAATTTTCCTGCAAGATGCTCAAAATATCGCGTCAAATCAATTCAAAACTGAAAGTTCTTCGCCTTATTCTCCCGATAAACGAAAAACGCCCTGCGCGCGGCAGGGCGAGAAGGCCTTATTTGTGATACAGGCTGTTCTTTTCATAAACGGGTTCGCAGGTCAGGCGCATGCCCAGCCGCTTAAACACGCCGTCATCCACAGAGGAGAGAATGACCGTGGAATGCACCTCGCAGCACTTGAGCTTGTCCAGCGCCTGCATGGCTTTCTGCGCGTTCGGATCGCCGGCCGCGCTGATGGCAAGGGCGACAAGCATCTCGTCGGTGTGCAGGCGCGGGTTGCGGCTCTTCATGTAATCGGTCTTGAGCGTCTGGATGGAGGCGATGACGTCCGGTGCGATGAGCTTGATGGCGTCATCAATGCCCGCAATGGTCTTGAGTGCGTTGAGCACCGCCGCAGAAGCCGCGCCAAACAGCTCCGTCGTGCGGCCCGTGACCAGCTGACCATCCGCCAGTTCGATGGCGACGGCGGGCTTGCCCGTGCGCTCGGCCACGGCCATGGCGGCGGGCACGACGGTGCGGCGTTCCGGCTCGATATCCAGCGTGCGCATCAGCAGCTCGATCTTATCCACTTCGCTCTGCGCGTTCTGTCCCTGACGGACGCGGCAGGCCGCCTGGAAGTAGCGGCGGATAACCTCCTGTCTGGACGCTTCACGGCAGACCTCGTCGTCCACGATGGAAAAGCCCGCCATGTTCACGCCCATATCCGTCGGACTCTTATACGGGCATTCGCCGTAAATGCGCTCGAAAATCGTGCGCAGCACCGGGAAAATCTCGATGTCGCGGTTATAGTTCACCGTCGTTACGCCGTAGGCTTCCAGATGGAACGGATCGATCATGTTCACGTCGTTCAGGTCGGCCGTCGCCGCCTCATAGGCGAGGTTGACCGGATGCTTGAGGGGCAGATTCCAGATCGGGAAGGTTTCAAACTTGGCGTATCCGGCCTTCACGCCGCGCTTATGCTCGTGATAGAGCTGGGAGAGACAGGTCGCCATCTTGCCGCTTCCGGGACCGGGCGCGGTCACGACGACCAGCGAACGCGTGGTTTCAATATAATCATTGCGGCCATAGCCTTCGTCGCTGACGACCAGCCGCACGTCGGCGGGATAATTGGGAATGCGGTATTGACGGTAAACCTTGAGGCCGAGCGCCTGCATGCGCTTTTCAAACACGTCCGCGGCAGGCTGACCCGCATACTGCGTCAGCGCGATCGAGCCGACATAGAGACCGAAGCCGCGGAAAACGTCGATGAGCCGCGCCACGTCGGTATCGTAGGTGATGCCCAGATCGCCGCGGCGCTTGTTCTTTTCGATGTCGCCCGCGTTGATGGCGATGACGATTTCCGCCTGATCGCGCAGGGCCAGCAGCATTTTGATCTTATTATCCGGCGCAAAGCCCGGCAGCACGCGCGACGCGTGGTAATCGTCAAAGAGCTTGCCGCCAAATTCCAGATAGAGCTTGCCGCCAAACTGGTTGATCCGCTCACGAATATGTTCGGACTGCAACCGGATATACTTTTCGCTGTCAAAACCGACCTGATTCATCTGTCTCTCTCCATTCCGTCAGGCTGTGCCTGTCTCCCTCAAATCCTGATTCAAAAACCACTTCGACTGTTTAGTATATCAAACTCGCTGGCGGCTTTCAAGCTGAAATGCAAGAAAGTTTTTGACAAAAAGCGGGCTGAGCCAGCCTGCACTTCCGCCAAAGGTTTCAAAATTCCAAAGGTCTGCACACACGTCCAATCTTTGCGCAGTTTTCTGCGCATAACAACGCGCCGCCCTGTGAAAAGCAAGGCGGCGCGTTATCAGATTCTATTCAGTTCAAGGATGAACGGAATGCCTTATTCCGCGATGGCTTCCGCCGCCAGCTTGCCGGCGGTCAGCGCCCAGCCGTTGTTCGCGCCGGAGGGCGAATCGTCGCCCATCACGCCGCCGACCACAACCACATCGGTGGTCATCTCGATGGTTTCGGTGGAAAGTTCCTTTTCAACCGGAACCGCGCGCAGCGCGTCCGCGTCGGCAATGCCCGCCGTCTCCTGATGATCCTTTACCACGATATCGGTGATCGCGTCCTCGGAAAAGGTGACGTCCACGGTGATTTCGCCGTTACGGCCGTCTGCCCTGCCCGTATACGTACCGGCAGTATAGCCGTCGGCCAGCGCCTCCGCGCGCGTCAGGAACGGGTTCCGCAGCTCTCCCGCTCGACGATGCGGTGCGGAATGATGCTCTTGGTCGCCATCAGTTCCGGATGGTCGATATGGCTGATGAGCTGACTGGCCGCCTCGATGCCCAGCTGGAACGAATTGAGATCCACCGACGTCAGTCGCGGCGAGGTCAGTTTGGCGAAGAGCGAATTATTGAAGGAAATGATCGAGATATCTTCTGGGATGGACAGCCCGCGCGTCAGGCACACGCGTTCCAGCGTCACGCCGAGCAGATCGTCGCTGACGACGATGGCCGTCGGCCTGTCCGCCCGCTCAATCAGCGCGCGCAGAGCGGCGTCCTCCATATCCAGCGCGGTCATCTCCACGCAGTAATCCTCCCTCAGCGGCAGACCCGCCAGCGCAAGGGCGGACTGATAGCCGCGCTTTCTGTCGGCGGTAAAGAGATAGGCGTTGTCGCTGCCCAGATAGGCGATGCGCCGATGTCCCCTGCGGATGAGGTATTCAGTCGCCTCCTGCCCGGCCAGAAAGTTGTCGTTGTCGATATAGACCGTTTTGTTCGCATAGGCGTAAGCTTTGCCAATGAGCACATACAGCAGGTTCGCCTGCACCAGATAATCGATGACGGTATCGCCCTGACGGGAATAGAGCAGAATAAACGCGTCCGCCGCGCCGGAGGAAACCAGCAGCCGAACCGCCGACAGAATTTCGTCGTTGTCGCGGCCGGTGACGATGGTGCTGACGTATTGATGCGCGTTGCAGAACTGATTGATGCCGCGGATCATTTCCAAATAGAAGGGATTTTCGTAAACTTCCCTTGCGCTCGGCGGCAGAATCACGCCGACGGTGCGCGTCGCGGGCGTGGAAATTCCTTCCATCGCATAGCCCAGCTGTTTGGCCGCACGGCGCACGCGCTCCTTGGTTTCCTCGCTGATGGAGGGATTATTTCGGCAGGTTCTGGACACGGTCGATGGCGATACGCCTGCCAGCGCCGCCACATCCCGAATGGTTACGGCCACAAAAACCGCTCCTTTGTGCAGAAGATGGGGCAAAAGCGGCGCATGCACCGCCCGCTTTCGCTTCTGCCCTTATTGTAAAAGAGGACGCGCACAATGTCAATCATGCGGGCGCAATTTACGCAAGAAATTTGCGTAAATTTGCGCAAGATGACGAACGGGATCGAAGTCTGTTTTCTCCTTCCCGGCGAAGAATTCGCAAAATGTCGATTTCTCAGCTTTCTCTTTTGTAAAAAAAGCCGAGAAAGGCCAAAAAGGCTCTTGCTTTTCTGATGAGCTTGGTCTATAATGAATGCATCGACGTTGCACAGAGTTTCGCAAACGTCATCCATACGTATGTTTGAAGCGGGAGGACGCTTCGACCATAAAAATTTTCTACAAAACGAAAGGGGTAACTATCATGAAGAAAATCATCGCCTTTGCTCTGGCCGCGTGCCTGTGCCTTGCTCTGGCCGTGAGCGCTTCGGCCGACGGTTCGGTTTACTATCTGAACTTCAAGCCTGAGCAGGACGCCCAGTGGCAGGAGCTCGCCAAGCTCTACACTGAGCAGACCGGCGTGCCGGTGACCGTCGTGACGGCCGCTTCCGGCAACTATGAAACCACGCTGATGAGCGAGATCGAGAAGAGCGATCCGCCGACGCTGTTCCAGGTCAACGGCCCGGTCGGCTTGGCCAACTGGAAGGACTACTGCTATGATCTCAAGGATGCGGACATCACCAAGCACCTGACCTCCGATTCCTTCGCGCTGAAGGAAGGCGACACGGTGTACGGTGTGGCTTACGTCATCGAGACTTACGGCCTGATCGCCAACACCAAGCTGCTGGAGAAGGCCGGTTACAAGGCTTCCGACATCACCAACTTTGAGACCCTGAAGAAGGTCGCCGACGACATTCAGGCCCGCAAGGACGAGCTGGGCGTGGACGGTGCTTTCACTTCCGCCGGTATGGACGGTTCTTCTGACTGGCGCTTCAAGACCCACCTGGCCAACATGCCGATCTACTACGAGTACAAGGCTGACGGCATCGGCTCCACCGAGGCCATCAAGGGCACCTATCTGGACAACTACAAGGCCATCTGGGATCTGTACATCACCGATTCCACCTGCGACCCGAAGCTGCTGGCCAGCAAGACCGGCAACGACGCCGTGGCTGAGTTCGTCGGCGAAAAGGCCGTGTTCTATCAGAACGGCACCTGGGCTTGGAACGACGTTTCTTCCCTCGGCGCTGAGAACCTGACCATGCTGCCGATCTACATCGGTGTTGAAGGCGAAGAGAACCAGGGTCTGTGCACCGGCACCGAGAACTACTGGTGCGTCAACAACACCGCGAAGCAGGAAGACATCGACGCGACCCTCGCGTTCATGAACTGGGTCATCACCTCCGACGAAGGCCGCAAGAGCATGTCTCAGGACATGGGCTTCGTCGCTCCGTTTGACACCTTCACCGGCGAATATCAGTCCACGAACCCGTTCGTGCAGATTGACGCGCAGTACACCGCCGAGGGCAAGACGCCTGTGAGCTGGAACTTCGCGACCATTCCGTCCGAAGAGTGGAAGAACGGCGTCGGCTCCGCGCTGACCGCTTATGCTGCCGGCACCGGCGATTGGGACGCTGTCAAGACCGCGTTCGTGGATGGCTGGGCGACCGAGTATCAGCTGAGCCACTAATCACCTTGCGCCAAAAGGGGCGGGCATTTCGCCCCCCCTTTTTCTTCATTCACGCACTGCCCACCAAGGGCAGTCTGCAAAGCGGCGTGCACATCACGCTTCTTTGCAGGCTGCCCCATTCCCCTCATCCGAAAGGATTCAAGTATGGAGAAAGCAATCAAAAAGTATTGGCCGTTTTTCCTGCTGCCGACATTGGCGGCCTTTATCATCGGCTTTGTGTGGCCGTTCCTGTGGGGCATTTTCCTGTCCTTCCACAAGTTCACCACCATCAGCAAGACGACGTTCGTCGGCCTGGATAACTATTTCAAAGTCTTTCAGGACAGCACATTTGTCTCCGCCTTCTGGTTCACGGCGAAATTCACCGTCGTTTCCACCCTTCTGATTAACGTCATCGCCTTTGCCATCGCGCTGGCGCTGACTCGCGGGCTGAAAGGCACGAACATCTTCCGCACGGTGTTCTTCCTGCCGAACCTGATCGGCGGCATCGTGCTGGGCTATATCTGGCAGATTCTGCTCAACGGCATTCTGACCAACCTGGGCAAGCCTCTGCTTTCGCTGGACGCGCGGTACGGCTTCTGGGGCCTCATCATTCTGATGTGCTGGCAGCAGATCGGCTATATGATGATCATCTACATCGCGGGCTTGCAGAACGTGCCCGGCGATCTGCTGGAAGCCGCCGCCATCGACGGCGCGACCGGCATGCAGGCGCTCTTCAAGGTCAAACTGCCGATGGTCATGCCGTCCATCACGATCTGCTCTTTCCTGACGCTGACCAACTCGTTCAAGCTTTTTGACCAGAACCTCTCGCTGACCGGCGGCGAACCGGCCAAGGCCAGCCAGATGCTCGCGCTCAACATCTACGATACGTTCTATCAGCGCAGCGGCCCACAGTGGAAAGGCATCGGCCAGGCAAAGGCCGTCGTCTTCTTCCTGCTGGTCATCGTCATCGCGCTCATTCAGCTCTATTTCACCCGTCGCAAGGAGGTGCAGCAGTAATGGCCAAATATCATGACGGCGCTGTTTCCGGCTCCCGCCGCATTATGGATGTGCTGCTGACCGTACTGCTCGGCGTGCTGTGCGTCGTGTGGCTCTATCCGGTGCTGCTGATCCTCATCAACTCCCTCAAGGATGAGCTCGCCATCTCCACCGCCACCGTGTTTGAGCTGCCGACCTCGGCAACCTTCGCGGGGCTGCACAACTACGTCTACGGCATCACCCAGCTGAACTTCCTGCAATCCTTCGGCTATTCGGCGATCATCACGGTTTCCTCCGTGCTGCTGATTCTGCTGTGCTGCTCGATGTGCGGCTGGTACATCACCCGCGTGACCTCCGCGATTTCCAAGGCGATGTATCTGCTGTGCGTCTTCTCGATGGTCGTGCCGTTCCAGATGGTGATGTTCACCCTTTCCAAGACGGCCGATACGCTGAAGCTCAACACCCCGTTTAACATCTGCGTGATTTACCTCGGCTTCGGCGCGGGTCTGGCGGTGTTCATGTTCACGGGCTTCATGAAGTCCGTCCCGATCGCGATTGAGGAAGCCGCGATGATCGACGGCTGCAACCCGCTGCAAATCTTCTTCAAGGTCGTCTTCCCGATTCTCAAGCCGACGATGATTTCCACCGCGATTCTGGAAACCATGTGGGTCTGGAACGACTATCTCCTGCCGACACTGGTGCTGGATATCAAGAAATACCGCACCATTCCGATGGCGATTCAGTATTTCCGCGGCAGCTACGGCCGCGTGGAAATGGGCCCGATGATGGCCTGCATCATGATCACGGTTCTGCCGATCATCGTGATGTATCTGGTCTGCCAGAAGTACATCATCGACGGCGTGATCGCCGGCGCCGTGAAAGGCTGATTTCGCTACACAGGTTACGACAAAACGTCGACCAGTTTGATGCTGATCGGCGTTTTTTATATTCGGTTGTTATCCTCCAAGCCCGACCCGCCGAGCACCGTCAGCACGCCCGGCTTATCCAGCGCATACTGTACCGTCTTGATGATGTCTGCTTCAATCTGCACGCAGTTTCTCTTTTCCCTCTGCCGGGCTGGTTTGTCGGTCCAAAATATGATACAATGAGTCTATCTGGGGATGAAAGGAGCGGCTTCTATGCCGGGAGATTGGAAACAGGCGCTTGAAACGCGCCTTGCGGATGTGCCGAAGGGCGAACTGCTCGTCTGCGCCAAGTCAGACACGTTGTTCTTCTCTCCGCCTGCCTGTGCCTGCATCGGACAGGATGACAAAGGTCGGCTGGATATCTGGCCGCTGTATCCCGGCGTAGAACTGACGCTGCAAGCATACAGCGCAAAATTCGTCGCTTTTCACCACGACGTTCCCGGCGCGACGCTGCTGGAAATCAACCATTGCTATGCCGGGCGCGTGGGCTGCACCAGCGACACAGGCCTGGCGCTGTATCTCGGCGCGGGAGATCTTTCCCTGCACGGGCTGCACACCTGCGTGGAAACGGTCATGCAGTTCCCTTTCGACGGCTATCTGGGCTTCAGTTTCCGCATCGACACCGCACAGCTGGACGCAAATCCGCCGGAATTCATGCGCGACGCGGGCGTAACCGGCGCGCAGATTCTCACCCGCTTCTGCGGAGAAAACGGCTTTTCCGTGTTCTCCTCGGCGGAGCAGGTCGGCGCGCTGCTCGACCCGCTCTACACTCTGCCGGAGCGGCTGCTGATTCCCTATGCCAAGCTCAAGTTTCAGGAGCTGATGCTGCTGCTCAGCGTGACGAACGCGCCCCCTGCCACGCAGAGCGCCTATAAAACCGAGCAGATCGCGCTCATCCGCCAGATTCACGACCAGATGATGTCGGATATGAGCCAGCGCTGCACGATTGAGATGCTCTCTCAGCAATACCACATCAACACTTCGACGCTCAAGAGCCTGTTCAAAACCGTCTACGGCCAGCCCCTTGCCGCACATATGAAGGAACACCGCATGGAATACGCCGCCCGTCTTCTGCGCACGACGACCGATTCCCTCGCTGAAATCGCCGAAAAAGTCGGTTATGAAAGCCAGAGCAAGCTGACCGCCGCGTTTAAGAGCGCCTACGGCGTTCTGCCCAGCGAATATCGGAAAGAGAAAAAAGAAAACGGCCGCTCTTGACAGGCAGCCGAAACGATACTGCGAATCATCATCAAAAAATGCTTCCTCTGTTTTTTCGCAGAAGAAGCATTTTTCATTGAAATGCAATTTACAGGTTATGCACCCGAAGCGCGCGAATCGCGTTGAGCACGGCCAGCACCATCACGCCAACGTCGGCGAAAATCGCGACCCACATATTCGCGATACCCAACGCGCCAAGCGCGAGGCAGGCGAACTTGACGACCAGCGCAAACACGATATTCTGATAAACGATGCCAATGCACTTGCGGGAAATGCGGATGGCCTTCGCAATCTTCATCGGATCGTCGTCCATCAGCACGACGTCCGCCGCCTCGATGGCCGCATCCGAACCCATCGCGCCCATCGCAATGCCGATATCCGCGCGGCTCAGCACAGGCGCATCGTTGATGCCGTCGCCGACAAACGCCAGCTTATCCTTGTCGCCCTTCGCGGCGAGCAGCTTCTCCACCTGCGCCACCTTATCGGCAGGCAGCAGATCGCTGTGCACCTCGTCCACGCCCAAATCTTTGGCGACCTGTTCGGCCACGCGCCGTGTGTCGCCAGTGAGCATGACCGTCTTTTCCACGCCGGAATGCTTGAGCCGCTCGATGGCCTCCTTCGCGTGCGGCTTCACCACGTCGGAGATGACGATATGGCCCGCATACTCGCCGTCAATGGCCATGTGAATGATCGTGCCGACGCTGTGGCAGTCGATGAACGCAATGCGGTTCAGCTCCATCAGCTTGCTGTTGCCCGCCAGCACGTCATGGCCGTCCACTTTGGCGGAAATGCCCTTGCCGCTGATCTCCTGAATGTCGCTCACGCGGTCACGGTCAATCTCCTTACCATAAGCGCGCTGCAAGCTCTTGCTGATGGGATGAGAAGACGCGCACTCAGCCAGCGCCGCATATTCCAGCAGCTTCTCGTCCTCCATCTCGTTGTGGTGAACGCCGCTGACCTCAAAAACGCCCTGCGTCAGCGTGCCGGTCTTGTCGAAAACAACCGTCTTAACCTGAGACAGCGTTTCCAGATAGTTGGACCCCTTGATGAGCACGCCTTCCTTGCTGGCGCCGCCGATGCCCGCGAAGAAGCTGAGCGGAATGCTGATAACCAGCGCGCAGGGGCAGGAAATGACCAGGAACGTCAGCGCGCGGTAGATCCACTCGCCCCACTGAGCGGAATTGCCTGTCAGCAGCCGCACGACGGGCGGCAGAATCGCCAGCGCCAGCGCGCTGTAGCAGACGGCAGGCGTGTATACGCGGGCGAATTTGGAAATGAAGGCTTCGGATTTCGACTTATGAGAGCTGGAATCCTCAACCAGTTCAAGAATTTTGGAGACGGTGGACTCGCCGAATTCCTTCGTCGTCTGAATGCGCAGCACGCCGGTCATGTTGATGCAGCCGCTGATGACCTCGTCGCCTTCCTTCGCATCGCGGGGCAGGCTCTCGCCCGTCAGCGCGCTGGTGTTCAGGCTGGACGTGCCGGAGAGAATCACGCCGTCCAGCGGCACTTTTTCGCCCGGCTGCACGACGATCACACTGCCGATTTCCACCTCGTCCGGAGCGACCTTTTCCAGCTGGCCGTCGCGCTCGATATTCGCGTAATCCGGGCGGATATCCATCAGCGCGCTGATGTTGCGGCGGCTCTTGCCGACCGCATAGCTCTGAAACAGCTCGCCAATCTGATAAAACAACATAACGGCAATGGCTTCCACATAGTCGCCGCTGCGCTCATAAATCGCCAGCGCAAACGCGCCGATGGTGGCGACCGCCATCAGGAAGTTTTCGTCAAACACCTGACGGTTCAGAATGCCCTTCCACGCCTTTTTCAGGATGTCGTAGCCGATGATCCCATAAACGACCAGATACAGCGCAAGCTGTAAAATGCCGGTCACCGGAATCAGCTTGAGCGCAATCAGCATCGCCGCAGCAATCAAAATGCGTGTGAGCATTTTTTTCTGCTTTTTGTTCATGATTCAATCTCCTTCGATTAAGCAACTGTTTAATGTTTTTCGGAAAAACTGCGCCTCATTCCGTCTGAAACGAGGCGCTGAAAAACGTTTAAGCTTAGCCCAGTTCGATTTCGCAGTCCGGCTCGACCTTCCTGCATGCCTTGAGCACATCCTGCATGACCCGCTTCGCGTCCGCGCCTTCGGCGAACTCGACGATCATCTTCTGGGTCATGAAATTGACGGTCGCGTTTGCGACGCCGACGGTCTTGCGGGTGGCTTCTTCCATCAGGTTGGCGCAGTTAGCGCAGTCCACTTCGATTTTATAGCTCTTTTTCATCTTCGTTGACTTCCTTTCTGTTCGGCCCAATGATTTATCGATTAAGCACTTGTTTATTTGATATGGGCGTAGTATAATACGTTTAAGCCGCAAACGCAAGCCCTTTTTCGCAACATTTTCCTTTTGGGCGAAAGGTCCTTCCGTTTGGGCGAAAACGCAAGTCAAGGGAGAACGGTCTATGAGCGAGCATCATCTGCATCCCGCGCCGCAGGATACCGCGTCCTTTCAGACGGCCGCGCAGCTTTTCAAGTATTTGAGCGATCCGACGCGCGTGCGTCTGTTCTTTATTCTCTGCCACAGTGAAAAATGCGTCATTCAGCTTTCCGAGTGCATGGAAATGTCCTCGCCCGCGCTGTCGCACCATCTGCGCCCGCTGCGCGCGGCGGGACTGATTGTTTCCCGCCGCGAGGGCAAAGAGGTCTATTACCGCGCCGCCGACACAGTCGAAGCGCAGCTTTTCCACAAGATGATCGAGCAGGTGCTTGAAATCGCGTGTCCGGGGTAAAAAGAAACGTTGGGGCTTTGCCCCAAACCCCAGCCGGAACCTGAGGTTCCGGCACTTCCCATATAGATGAATGGCTTTGCAATCCATCTAGCTGAACATTAGGCTAACCGCGCGAAGCAAAGAAAGGAGTTTGAGGGACTTGTCCCTCAGCGGAGTATGGGGTCGGCCCCATCGTCACCCCTCAATCTCTGCCCGAATCTCCGCTTCTGTACCGGAGGAAAGAACGCCCTGGGTCATATCCTTCGGCCCGCCGCCCTTGCCGCCGAACGCCGCGCAGAGCGCTTTGGTGACGGGGCGGACGTCCTCTGTTTCGGAAGACAGGGCAAAATTCCAGCCGTCTTCGCGCGGAATGAGCACCAGCGCCAGCTTTGCGCCTTCGGCCAGCTGTCCCGCCGCTTTCCGTGCCTGCGAAGCCGGAAGCGCGTCGCACGCCACGACTCGGATTTCCTTTTCCATCTCTTTCTGCGCCATCAGCTCAAAAATGCGCATGCCGAGCGCGTCGCTCTGCGCACGCAGGCGGTCGCGCTCGCCGATCATCCGCTCCACCGCGCCGGAAAGCTCCTCCGTCGGCACGGAGAGCGCCTGTCCAGCGGCTTTCGCCTGATCAAACAGCGCATTTTCGTATTCCAGCGCACGGCGGCCGCAGAGGATGGACACCCGCACGCCGCTCTTATACTTTTGCACGCCGATGACCTTAATCTGACCGACACAGCCGGTGGTATGCACATGCGTGCCGCAGCAGGCGCAGGTATCTACGCCTTCAATGCGGACAATGCGCACATCCCCGGCGATTTCTTTTTTACTGCGGTATTCGATGTTCGCCAGCTCTTCGCGGGATGGCACAAACGCCTCCACCTGCTGATCGCGCCAGACGGCCTGGTTCGCCAGCAGTTCCACACGGCGCACATCCGCTTCGGTCAGCATGCCGTTAAAATCCATCGTCACGGCCTCCGTGCCGATGTGAAAGCCCACGTTGTCATAGCCGAAAAGCCCATGCACCAGACCGGAGAACATGTGCTCGCCGCTGTGCTGCTGCATCATGTCCATCCGGCGCACCGCGTCCACATGGCCGCGCACCTCGCTGCCGACCGCAAGCGGCCCGCTGACCAGATGCTCCACCTCGCCGTTTGCCTCGTGCGCGTCGAGCACCTGCACGCCGTCCAGCGTGCCGTGATCCGCGCCCTGTCCGCCGCCCTCCGGAAAAAACGCCGTTTGATCCAGCGTGACGATATAGCCCTTTTCCCGCTGCTCGCAGGTCTTCACCACGGCGGAAAATTCCAGCATATCCACATCTCTGTCGTATAATCTGACGGTCATGATCGACCCTCCCTGTATCGTTTTTTCTTATTGTAGCACAGGGCATGGCAAAGTTCAAATACGAACGCCTTCCGTCCCGCTTCGCTCAACGGCTTCCTCTTAGAGAGAGGCGACACGACGAAGTCGTGACGGAAGGCGCAAAAAAGATTTGTCCCCCGCTTTGCGAATGTGTTATAATATAGACAACAAACAGGATGAGGAGGTCATCTGTATGCGTAATCCTTTAATCATCACCATCGGTCGTGAATATGGCAGCGGCGGCCGCCAAATCGGCGAGCTGGTCGCCAAAACACTCGGCATCGCTTATTATGATAAAAAGCTCATCACCCTGGCCGCGCAGAAGAGCGGCCTGTCCGATGAATTCATCGCCAACAACGAACAGCGCGTGCGCAACGGTTTCATGCAGAATCTCGCCGCCAGCGCGGCCTATTCCAGCGGCTTCTTCTCCAGCCAGTATCTGCCGCTGAGCGAATCGATCTTCATCTCCGAAGCGCAGGTCATCCGCGATATTGCCGCGAAGGAAAGCGCCGTCATCGTCGGCCGCTGCGCGGACTATATCCTCGCCGGACGCGACAACACCATCAACGTCTTTGTCTATGCGCCGCGTGAAACGCGCGTCAACCGAATCATGGCGCGCCGCAACCTCAGCGAAGCGGAAGCGCTCAAGGCCATCACCACGTCCGACAAGGAGCGCGGCAACCATTACTTCCGCTATACGGATCAGAAGTGGGGCAAAGCGCAGAATTACGATATCTGCATCAACTCCGCGCTGATGGGCATCGAGAAGACCGCCGAAATGCTCACCGCCATGGCGAAAATCGAGGTTCGCGCCTGATGCGCGCGCTCGTTCCTTCCGAAACGGCGCTCGTGCTGGGCGGCGGCGGTGCGAAAGGCGCTTACGAAGTCGGCGCTATTGCCGCGCTGGACGAGCTGGGCATCAAGGCCGGCAGCGTCTTCGGCACATCGGTCGGCGCGCTGCATGCGGCCATGTATGCGCAGGGAAGCATGGACGCGGCAGCAGCGCTTTGGGATAACATCCGCCTGAGCGACGTGGTCAGCGAAGAGAGCCTCGCCATCGCGGACGACGCGGAAAATATCTTCGATCATCCGGAAAAGCTGCTCGAATTTATCACCCGCTATGCGCAGAAAAAAGGCGTGGACGTTTCTCCGCTGATGGACATTCTGCATAAGCTGATCGACGAAGACAAAATCCGCCGCAGCGGCGTGCATCTGGGGATCGTCACCACGCGCTTTCCGTCGCTGGCGATGGTGGAAAAGCGGCTTGAGGAGATGGAAACCGGCTCTTTGATCGACTGGCTGATGGCCAGCGCCTCCTGTTTCCCGATTTTCCCGATGAAGCAGGTCGGCGGCGACCGCTACATCGACGGCGGTTTCTGCGACAACACGCCCGTGGAAATGGCCGTGCGCAGCGGCGCGCGGGATATCGTCGCCATCGACATCGGCAAGCACCGCTCGCACACGCAGTACGACCGCAGGCCGAACATCACCTACATCCGCACGTCTCAGCCGCTCGGCGGCCTGCTGACGCTGGACAGCGCGCTTTCCGCGCGCAACCGCATACTCGGCTACAACGACGTGATGCGCGCGTTCGGCCGCATGCGCGGCGTGTCCTATTCGTTCGACGCGGTAGACGCGCAGGCGCTCTACGCCCGCGCACAGGACTACGTCATCCATCTGACACAGCTGGAAACCTCGATGTGCCATTCCAACGCCCTCACGCGCACGCGGGAAATCGGCGCGCCGTTCTTCTCTCTGCTGGAAGAAGATTTGCCGGAAAAGGCCGACTGCATCGATTATCTGCTCCGCGGCTGTGAGCTTTGCGCGCAGATTGCGGAGGTCAACCCGGCTCAGGTGATGACGTTCGCCACGCTTCGCGACGAGCTGCACGCGCGTCTGCCGCTTGAAAAGGCGGAATCGATGCTCGGTTCGCTGCTCGGCGGCCGGGTGGGCGTGCTCTTTGCCAAGCCGCAAATTGACCGCAAGCTGGTCATCTCCTGTCTGTATCATCTGCTGCTGCGCGAAGGCTCGTTCTCCCCGCTGGCGCTGCGGACACTGAGCGCGTTCCCGCGCGAAATGCTCTGCGCGCTGACGCTGAAAGAAATTCTTTGAGCGGATTTTCGAATTTCAAACGCGTAAAAAGCGGCCTGAGGCCGCTCCCACTTCCGCCAACGTTTGTAAAAAAACTCCATCTTCGGCGCACGCGGCTGAATTTGCTGCAATTTCCCATATAAAAAGCGGCCTGAGGCCGCTCCAGCTTGTTGACATAAGCAAACTTGTCTTGAATAGTAAAATCAAGAAATTCAGCTATTCTTTCATTTGCGGAAAAAGCTATTCTCCCCCCTTCGGGGGGAGAATAGCTTTTTGTCGACAGTCTGTAACGTCGTTATGAAACGGCGTTTCGCATTATACTCAAAAAGACGGCCTGTCAAGTGCCGACAGACCGAAATGCTTCATTTTTGAAAATCCAGCCGCACAATCTGCATCTTCATCATGCCGTCGCCGACCTTTGCCAAAAAACGGAAAAAGCCGCTCACGGACGGATCATCCAGCGTTTGATAGCCCAGCATGTAGCCCCGGCTGGATATGCTCAGCTTTTCGCTCCACATCGAAAGCTCCTTCTTCGCGTCTGCGACAGCGAAATACGCGCCGACATCCCGAATCTTTGCCTGCCTGATCCACGTCTTGAGCATCAGCTTCACCGCCGACCGATTCGCCGCGTCAAAGACAATCCTGCCGTCTGGAAATGCCGCCGCCAGCGCGCAGATCAGCTTCTTGACCTGCCCGGTCAGGAAATAATAGAACACGCCCGCCGCGAAGAACACCGCGCCGCCGCTCGCATCGATGCGCGAAAACCACGACGCATCGTTCAAATCGCAGCCGATGTTGGTTTCCCGCTCCCCGGCCGGAAGCAGCGCATTGCGCACCGCGATGACATCTGGAAAATCGATGTTATAGATTTTACACGTGCCGTTGTCGCAGGCGCGGCCCGTGTCATCCAGCCCGCAGCCGAGGTTGACCACCGCCGCATCCGGATGCGTTTTGAGATAGTCGCGAACCTCCCACGCGAGGTCGCTCTGCCGCATGGCGACCTCCAGAAAACCGAAGCGGTGCATGATGCTTTTGGCCTTTTCCTCCAGCGCGGAGAAGTCGTAATCCACCTGATCAATCAGCCGGAGCGCCGTTTCGTCCCGGTAGATTTTAGGATAAAGCTGTGAACACATTTTGCGCCCATACATCGGAATGACCAGCGTTTCCTGCACGGTGTTCTTTTTGATGGGATATTTCATGGCTTTTTCCTTTCTGATGCCTGCCGCAAAAAAGGCAGGTCGGGCAGGCCGCCCGTTTCGATGATGTTTTCCAGCATGGCCCCAAAGCCCTGCGGATTTTGAATTTGAAACTGCATATGGTTCATCTGTTCAAACACGGGAAAATGCCCCTGCGGATACGCCCACATGACCGCATCGCGGTATTTGAAATGGTCTTCAATGCCGCCAAATTCAAAGAAGCAGTGTGCCTGCAAAACCTCCGACAGCACCGGGAAGGGTTTGTTCTCCAGGCTGTCCGCCAGTTGGCGGCGCAGATTGCCATAGGTCAGCGCCTTTCCCGCCGCGATGAAATACGGCTTAATCGCGTCGTCGTCGCACCACATGATCTTTTTGAGGGTTTTTCCCTTCGACCAATACAGGCTCTTGATCGCCAGATACAGAAACGGCGTCATCACGCGCCGCGTTCCCCGGCCAATTTGGGCGAACTGCCCGCCGTCAAAAAAGACGTGTTCCACGGGAAGCCGCGTCGCGGCCAGAAACGCTGCCGCCAGGTCCGCGCCGATGGAAGAAGCGACGACCAGCGCCAGCCTTTCCACGCCTTTTTTGCGCAGAAACGTCTCTACCTGCCGCACCTCGTCCGCTTTGCTCACGTATTTCTGCCCCGCGCAGTAGACGGTGGACGTCGGCAGGATACAGAAATACCGCGCCTGCAAATTTTTCGCAACGGGTTCGCTGCTCGCCCCGGTAACGCCCATCGCATGAAAAAACAGAATAGCGGGGCGCTTCGCGTCGCCCAGCGTTTCAAACTGCACAGTCTTTTCCTCCTTTACCGGTTTCTCCGATAGCCTGCCTCGTCGCGGTATTCCGGGTGCGCGCTCAGAAACGCTTCATCCCTGTCGCCGCAAATGGTGTAGTCGCACTTGCAGCCGTTGGCGCAGGTCGTCGTGCGCACCAGCCGCGCGTGAATCAGCTCCATGGCCGTGAAATCCGGATTGCAGAGCGCGGGCATGACCTCCAGCAGGCCATGCTTTTTCGCGAACTCCGCCGTCGGACATTCGGTAAACTCGAAATAGATGGGCTTGTCCTTGTCAAACGGCGCGACGTTCATCTTGAAATCGCCCCATTTGTCGCACTGCTTTTTCGCGTTCAGGAACGCGCGATGCATGAGCCGCTTGAAAATCGGCCTGTTGCAATCCACAAACTTCATCTTGCGGAAGGCGGGCAGAAACAGGTCGCCCTCCATCTGCTCGATCTCTTCCACACTGGTTACATCCTTGCAGACGACGTAATACGCCATCAGCGCGACGCAGTCGTAGTTGCCGCCCGCGCCGTTGTGAAAATTTTTCGCGCCGCCGAGATCGGTGCGCCAGTCGGAAAGAAAGGCCGCGTATTGCTTCTGCACCCGCGTCCAGATCGCTTCCTGCTCACCTTCGGGATAGTGCAGCGCAATTTTGCTTTGAATCTGCGCTTTGCAGGGTTTGGAATAGAGCACGTGACAGGTCAGATCGATGTTCAGTTCACTGTCTTTCATAGGAAACCCCTTATTTTTTCAAAATATCCACGATTTTGGCGAAATCCTCTTTGGCCTCTTTGAAATACGGCATCTTGTTAGTCGATACTAATTACAGATCATATTATACCAGCGCTGCCCGGCGTTTTCAAGGCGTTTCTTGTCTTTCTCTGTTTCGTTGACGCTAAAAACGCAAAAATCCGAAGCATGCGATCGACCGCTGCTTCGGATTGTCATTGGATTTCGATTGAAAACGCTCAGTCGCCCAGCGAAATGCCCATGCTTCTGGCGGCACGGACAGCCTGCGCGTCGGCAGGGACAAACTTCGTCTTGCCCGCAACCTCGGAAAGCGGATTATGCGAAACGGCGTTGCCGACCATCGCGACAGCCTGACCATAGTTTTCCGCCGCGATCAGCTGCGCGGCATGCACGCCGAAAACGGTGGAGAGCATGCGGTCATACGCGCTCGGCGAGCCGCCGCGCTGCACATGGCCCGGCACGACGGCGCGCGCTTCCACGCCGACCATCTCTTCAAGCTGTTTGGCAATGCGGTTGGCGATGCCGTTGAAGCCGGATTCCTCGCGGAAAGCGGCGCGCTCTTTTTTCTTCATCGCCGCTTCCTCGACGCTCATCGCGCCCTCGGCCACGGCGATGATGGAGAAATCCTTGCCGTTTTCGGCGCGGCTGCGCACCGCGTCGGCCACCACGTTGATGTCATACGGAATTTCCGGCAGGAGGATGATATCCGCGCCGCCCGCGATGCCGGAATACAGCGTCAGCCAGCCCGCCTTGTTGCCCATGATCTCGATGACCATGCAGCGGCCATGACTCGCGGCCGTCGTGTGAATGCGGTCGATGACCTCCGTCGCGATATCCACCGCCGTGTGGAAACCGAAGGTGACGTCCGTTCCCCAGATATCGTTATCGATCGTCTTGGGCAAACCGATGACGTTCAGCCCTTCTTCGGCCAGCAGGTTCGCAGTCTTGTGCGTGCCGTTGCCGCCCAGTGTCACGAGGCAGTCCAACTTCATCTTTTTGTAATTCGCCTTCATCGCCTTGACCTTGTCCACGCCGTCTTCGCTGACCACGCGCATGTTGCGGAAGGGCGTACGGCGCGTGCCGAGAATCGTGCCGCCGAGGGTCAGAATGCCGGAGAAATCCGACTGCTTCATTTCCTTATAGTCCCCGGCAATCAGACCCGCATAGCCGTCCTGAATGCCGATGATCTCCGCATCAAACATGGAATAGCTGGCGCGCGCCACGCCGCGGATACAGGCGTTCAGGCCGGGGCAGTCGCCGCCGCTGGTGAGGATTCCGATACGTCTTTTCATAGGACATCAACCTCCATGAAATTCACTTTCTGTGTTTATTGTACCACCATCAGGCCGTCTGAACAAGCGATTCTTCTTTCCGGTCACCCGGACGTTTCATTTGCCCACGCAGAATTTGGCAAACACCTCGTCGATGACCTTTTCACTCATCGTTTCGCCCGTGATTTCGCCCAGCGCGTCGAGCGCGGCGGAGAGATCGACCGCCGCGACATCCAGCGGCATGCCGTCCGAAAGCGCAGCCACCGCATCGGAGAGCGCCGCGCACGCACGTCTGGCCGCCTCCACATGGCGCGCCTGAGACAGCGCCGAGGATTCCGCGCCATCCTCCGGCACAAACGCCGCCAGCGCCTCCTTGAGCGCTTCCATGCCCTCGCCGCGCGGCGCGCAGACCGCCACTGTCGGCACGTCGCCAAAGGCCGCGCGCACCTCGTCCGCCGTGAGCACGGGCGCAAGATCGCCCTTGCTCAAAATAATCAGCTGCGGGGCGAGGCCGAAGAGCGCCGCTTTGTCTTCTTCGGTCAGCGGGCTGGCGCCGTCAAGCACCAGCGCCCGCACATCCGCTTCCGCCAGCGCCTTTTTCGCGCGCTCCACGCCAATGCGCTCCACTGCGTCGCCCGTCTCGCGCAGCCCCGCCGTATCCGTCAGCAGCACGCGCACGCCGCCAATCTGCATGGCTTCGGTCAGCGTATCCCGCGTCGTGCCGGGAATATCCGTCACAATCGCGCGCTCGCCGCCCAGCAGCGCGTTGAGCAGGCTGCTCTTGCCCGCGTTCGGCCTGCCGCAGAGCACCACGCGCAATCCCTCATCCTCGATACGCCCCGCCCGCGCGTCACAGGCGGCCTCCAATCTGGCCGCAATCGCTTTGCAGGAATCCGTCACTTCCAGCGCGGTCTGCGTCTCTTCCACCTCGTCCGGGAAGTCGATCGCCGCAGCCATCGCCGCCAGCAGGGACGTGATCTCCGCCCGTGCCGTCCGCACGAACGCGGATACGCCGCCCTCCATCTGCCGCACGGCGCTGCGCATGGCGCGCTCACTGCCCGCGCGGATCATCCGCATCACGCCCTCGGCCTGTGCCAGATCAATGCGCCCGTTCATGAACGCCCGATAGGTGAATTCGCCCGGCTCGGCCATCCGCGCGCCCGCCGCCATCAGCAGCATCAAAATTTTGCGGACGAGCGCCTGCGAACCGTGGCAATGGATCTCCGCGACGTTTTCCCTTGTGTAGCTGTGCGGCGCGCGCATCAGAACGGCCATCGCTTCATCCGCGATCTCGCCGTTTTCCATCACGCAGCCGTAGGTCAGCACACGGTTGGCCAGCGGTTTCCCGTTTTTCGCCCGAAACACGCGCGACACAACCGCCTCGCAGTCCGCGCCGCTCACGCGCACGATGGCCACGCCGCCCTCTCCCGCCGCCGTCGCCTGCGCCGCGATGGTATCCCGATTTTGAAACATGCGCCGTCCTCCTTCTGTCTTTTCCAAATCTTTTCTGATTATACCACGGCTTTGTGCGGTTGAAAAGCGCGCAAACCGCCCGTCTTCCTTCATCAAACCTGCCGAAAAGCGCCGAATGCGCGAACTTTTTCCCGCGTTCTCTTGATTTCGCACGGAAAACTGTGTAGAATAAAGGCTATGGCTTACGTCCCTTTGCGGACGGCTTGTTTTTTCCCGATAACCAAAGGAGGTACCGCATCCGATGCAAAATGTGCAGCGAATTGTCCTGGTGGACTTCGGCGCGCAGTATACCCAGCTGATCGCGCGCCGCGTGCGCGAGGCCAACGTCTTCTGCGAGGTCGTCTCCTATCTGACGCCGCTTTCCGAAATTCTTGACAAGAAGCCGGTGGGCATCATCCTCTCCGGCGGCCCCGCTTCCGTGCTTGACGCGGACGCGCCGCATATCGACCCGGCCATTTACGAGCAGGGCATCCCGGTGCTGGGCATCTGCTACGGCATGCAGCTGACGGCCTACACCCTCGGCGGCACCGTCGAGCGCGCCGCCCAGCGCGAATATGGCCGCATTCCGGTCGATTTCGACGTGAGCAGCCCGCTGTTTGCCGGCATGAAGGCGCAGTCCGTCGCGTGGATGAGCCACACCTTCCACGTCACCCATGCGCCGGAGGGCTTCACCTCCATCGCCCACAGCGAGAATTGCGCGTTCTGCGCGATGGCGAACCCGGAAAAGCGCATCTACGCGGTGCAGTTCCATCCGGAAGTCACCCACAGCGAAGAGGGCCAGAAGGTCATCGCCAACTTCCTGTACAACGTCTGCGGCTGCACGGGCGACTGGACGATGAGCACCTTCATCGACAACGCCATCGCCTCCATTCGCGAGCAGGTCGGCCCGAACGGCCGCGTGATGCTCGGCCTCTCCGGCGGCGTGGATTCCTCCGTCGCGGCGGCGCTGATTTCCCGCGCCATCGGCGAGCGCCTGACCTGCGTCTACGTGGATCACGGCTTCATGCGCAAGAATGAAACCGAGTCCGTCCGCGAGGTCTTCACCAAGCAGTTCCCGGTGAATCTGGTCATCGTGGACGCACGCGAGCGCTTCCTGACCAAGCTGGCAGGCGTTTCCGATCCGGAGACGAAGCGCAAGCTCATCGGCGGCGAATTCGTCTACTGCTTCGCCGACGAAGCCAAGAAGCTTGAAGGCGTGGAATTCCTCGCCCAAGGCACGATTTATCCGGACGTCATCGAGTCCGGCTCGGTCAAGGGCAGCGCGGTCATCAAGTCGCACCACAACGTCGGCGGTCTGCCGGCCGATGTGCGCGCGAAATTCACCGGCGGCCTGGTTGAGCCGCTGCGCATGCTCTTCAAGGACGAAGTGCGCAGGGTCGGCGAGGAGCTGGGCATGCCGCACGACATGGTCTGGCGTCAGCCGTTCCCCGGCCCCGGCCTGGCCATCCGCATCATGGGCGACATCACGCCCGACAAGCTGGAAACCGTTCGCGAGAGCGACGCGATTCTCCGCGAGGAAGTCGCGCTGGCGGGCCTTGACCGCGACATCAACCAGTATTTCACCGTGCTGACCAACACCCGCACCGTCGGCGTGATGGGCGACGAGCGCACGCACGACTTCGTGCTGGCCATCCGCGCCGTGACGACCGACGACTTCATGACCGTCGATTGGGCGCGTCTGCCCTACGACCTGCTGGCCAAGGTCAGCGCGCGCATTGTTAATGAAGTGCCGCGCGTCAACCGCGTCGTGTATGATATTACCACTAAGCCGCCCGCAACGGTGGAGTGGGAATAATCCGAAACGGTCAAAAAAGTCAGGTATTGTTCAGTTTTTGATCCCATCAAAAGCCAAATGATACGGATTTGATACTTTCGGTCTTATTCTTCAAGATTTGAGGAAGACATGAAAATGCCCTCCGAAACGGCAAAGTTTCGGAGGGTTTTTCATGTCTTTATTCTTTTCTCCACGCTTTTTTTCAGTTTGAACTTCCCGCAGTCGTCGGCGGTAGACTTTGAAACGCGCTGTTTTTTCTTTGATATGGTTGTTTTCTTCGATGCATGAAAAGAGAGCTGCCCAGTTTTTAGCTTGACAGCTCTCGTGCTGTTATTTTTTGAAATCCTGCGCTGCTTGTTTCAGTGCGTCGTTGATGGCGTTACTCGTGAGCGTCACACCCGATTTCACGTCGATCTGCGCCGTTTCAATGTTCTGACCCACCAGTGCGTCAAACACCGATTGATCTGCAATCAAATCCGCGCCAAGTCCAGGTGTTTCATGATGTTCCAATACAGAAGCCGAAACGATTCTTCCGTCCTCATCCAGTTCAATCTTTACTTTGAATGGTCCAAATCCCGTCACTTCGTATTCGTTATACAATCCCGTTTGGGTGGCTTCTTCCGCGCTTATTTTCAGTTCGACACTCATTGTGCCGCCGATATCCACCCAGCCGCCCACATCACACTGGTTTCTATAATTGTCGCCTGTTGCGACGACTGTTCCGTCCGATTTCAGGCCTACCGTCCAGTCATAACCTGCCGCAACGGACACAATATCTGTCCAATCGCTCACATCACATTGGCCATCACCATTGTCGCCCGTCGCGACGACCGTGCCATCCGATTTCAAGCCTACCGTGTGATACCTCCCCGCCGCGACAACGACGATATCCCGCCAGCCGCTCACGTCGCATTCATCATCCCTATTGTAGCCCGCCGCGACAACCGTTCCGTCCGATTTCACGCCTACCGTGTGTCCTCCACCTGCCGCAATAGCAACAATGTTCGTCCAGTCACCCACTTTACATTGTTCACTATAACTATTTTCTAGCGGCGCATTTCCCGCTGCAACAACCGTTCCGTCCGATTTCAGACCCACTGTATGATCTGGGCCTGCCGCGATAGCAACGATATTCGTCCAATTGCTCACGTCGCACTGGTTTCTGAAATTGTTGCCTGTCGCAACAACCGTTCCGTCCGATTTCAGACCTACTGTGTGATGCTCTCCCGCCGCGATGGCAACAATGTTCCTCCAGCCGCTCACATTACACTTTCCTGCGTAATTGTAACCTCTCGCAATGACTGTACCATCTGCTTTCAGCCCAACCGTGTAACACCCGCCTGCCGCAACAGACACAATATTATTCCAATTGCTAATTTGACATTGCCCAGTTTCTTCCCCGGTAAGACCATATTCACTTTTATTACTGCCTGCCGCGACAAGTGTTCCATCCGATTTCACGCCTATTGTATGATTTATGCCCGCCGCAATTTTTCCTTCGGACAAATCACGATAGCGGATTTGATAACTGCGCTTAAGCGCATCGCGATACCCAGCAATCGCCTCAAATGTCTGTACGGCCGCTCTCTCATTGTGATCCGCAAGCAGGCTTTCGCCCTTCTGGTACTGCGCTTCTTTGGCTTTCGTCACCGCGTCGCTGTAATTTCCAGCCGCCTGATATGCCGCTATTGCGCCGTCGTAGTCACCTGTGGCAAACAGACTTTCACCCTTCTGGTATTGCGCTTCTTTGGCCTTTGTCGCCGCGTCGCTGTAATTTCCAGCCGCCTGATATGCCGCTATTGCGCCGTCGTAATCCTTGTCCGCCAGCAGCTTTTCACCTTTTTGATATACGGATTCCTTCGCCATTTTCTCCGCGTCAGCATAATCTTTCAACGCTTCAAACGCAGATTTTGCGTTATCATACTCTCCCCCGGCCAGAAGCGCCGTTGCCGCCGCATATTCGTTTTCAAACCGTGCCGCCTTGTCTGCGCAATCCTTGTATTCACCCAAATCGGTATACTCGGCATAAGCTCTCGCGTACCGCCCATCCGCTTCCGCCTGCATCGCCAGCTGATAGCGGCATTCCCGAATTGGCTCTTCTGCCGCAGGATAGTCAGTCAGCTGCCGAAGCGCATCCAACGCCGTCTGATATTCGCCCTGACTCATTTCATCCTGTGCATAAGCATATACCACGTCTTTCATCCGAACCGCACTGTCGCTGTACCCGCGCCATGCAAGCGCCTGAAACAGCTCGTATGCCGTGTCGTATCCTTTACATCCAAGTCTTTCCTGCGCATAATCGTAAATCTGCTGCTTCATCTTGTTTTCATCGGCGGAATACGTTTCCCCAAGCAGCGCGATCATTGCGCTGCAATCGCCATACCGCTCAACTTGGATCTTGCTGTTCGCAAAATCACGGTCAAGGATCAAGTCCGGAATAGCCGCGATGCGCTCGGCACTGTCTTTGAACGTTGCAATCGTGCGATACAACGCATCTGCGCTTTCATATTCCTGTTTTGCTTCATCCTCTTGCGCCTGATAATAAATCGCAAGCATTTTGCTATCCGCAAAATCCCCCAACGTGGTCAGCGTGCTGACAGCTAGATCCCGCTGGCCGTTCTCCGCCATTTGGATAGCCTTGATATACATCAAATACTTGCTGCTGTCCTCGTAGCCGTCGATTTCCGTGAACGCCGTAATCGCTTCATCATAGGCTCCTTCGCGGACGAGCTTCTGCGCGTCTTCATATTTCGCCGCGTCGCTCTTGCCGCAACCCGTCAACATCAGCGCCGCACAAAGTCCCATCGCGGCCAACGTCGTTTTCTTCCTACTCTGTTTCATGGCTTCTTCCTCCGAAGTTTTCAAGTTGGTTTCATTATAGACAAAATAGAGGATTTCGTCAATTTTTTTCGCAGTTATAAGTGCAAATTGCCAAAAGAAAGCGAGCGCAAGCCACGCCGCATCTGCGCATCGACTTCATTCCGTTCACAACCGACAGCAAGCGCGGACTCGAAACCCGCGTGTCGCTCAAAATGGCATTGGAAGCGCTCGGATTTCCTCTAAATATGCGATACGCGGATACCACAGAAGGCAGGCTTATTCCCATTCCTCAGCCCCGGCCCGCAGAAGACTTCTTTTTCGGTTGCCGGGCGGATGGCAGGTCGGCTCTGCTCGTCCGTTTTGCCGCAGTCTGTGCAGATAGGTAAAAATATGGGGGTTTTTAATGAAATGAGCATTGTCCTCATTCTCTCCCCTATGTACCGAGGAAATCTTTTCGATTTCCTCTAATTTGATAATGCAGTTTTTCTTTCTGCCTTCCGCTGTAAAGGTTGCTTTCACATCTGCTGTCCCATTCAGATTAACATACCAATCAAATGTAGTATCCGATGTTGGTGTTATCAAATATACAAACCGATTGACAACATCGTGGCTGATAGTGCTACCACTAAAATCAACAAGGCTGTTCAGAGTAGAACGGATACCCTCTATATCCAATCCTTTCGGATTGCTTTTTTCCTGTGGAATTTCATCAAGTGCTTTTTGAAGTTTCTTGATTTCTTCATCGACAGGACTTCTCATTGCTTGATACTCGTCTTTGGAAATCTCTCCATCAGCTCTCATAGCAATCAAGTTAGTCAGTCTGCTATTTGCCTTATCCAATTTCGCCTGTATCGTTACCGTATCGGATTGAGTTTCGTTAGATTTTTCTTCCTTATAATAACACTTAATAAGGTCTAACGCAATCAGTACAGACTCTTTTCTCTCTGTCCAGAGATGCTCTAACAGAGCTTTTGCCATAAAATCAAGTTTCCAATCGGTTATCATTCTGCTGTCACAATATCCCTCAGTGTCTAAACCGATTTCAGCTCTTTTCCGTTTAATTCCGTTGTTAAGCTGATTGTAGCATTGATAACCGTAAGAGGTTTTTCCGTCCAATTTCGTATGCCATTTGTTTTTACGATATGATGAGCCGCAGGAGCAACGCAGCTTGTTGACCCATATATCTCGTGAATCACGCTTACTATGTGTGTTTTTTCCTGCCGATACACATACAGGTTTTACTCTGCTTTCCCTTATTGCCTGTGCTTTATCCCATATCTCTTGAGAAATAATAGCAGGGAAATCTCCCTCAACATATTCATAAGTGGACATATCAAGATTGTTAATTCGCTTCTGCTCTAAAAAATTATTGCTTCTGGATTTGTTGTAACACTTTGTTCCTGTGTAGGTGGCATTTTTAATCGCTCTCATAATATTTGAAACGCTCCACTTTATAAGTCCAGAAGCTGTTTTCCTTTTTCGCTCCGTCAAAATCTTTGCGATTTTCATCGAGCCATAACCTTGCAGATACAAATCATATATCATTCTGACCGTTTCTGCCTGTTCCTCATTGATAACATAGGTATCTCCAACACGGTCATAACCTAAAATATTACCGTTTCCATAGAGAACACCATTATCACGGCTGATTTTCTGACCTGCTTTTACACGCTCGGAAGTCTTACGACTTTCTTCCTGTGCCAATGTTGCCATAAGAGATAGCCGCAGTTCTCCATCTCCGTCCATTGTCCAAATATTATCGTCGATAAAAAACACCTCAACGCCTATGCCTTTCAACTCTCTTGTAACAACAAGGGTATCCACAACATTTCGTGCAAAACGGCATACCTCTCTGGTAACAATTAAATCAAATTTACCTTGCTTGGCATCTTCAATCATTTTCAAAAAGGCAGGGCGTTTTTTTGCCTGTGTTCCCGTGATACCCTCATCAATATATCGTTCACAGACCGTCCAGTTCGGATGATATTTTACTTGGTCATCATATGATTACTTCCTATTAGGAACACTGTAAATACAAGGCTTTTCGGAGCCTGCAAACCAGAAAAAATAATATTTGATCTATCACATTACGCAAAAAGCCGTCCGGCA
>OGDN01000873.1_pt1 | contig 56729 bp, 59 predicted proteins | sample 1570271 | NCBI WGS metagenome assembly OGDN01 (sample SAMEA4384481, study PRJEB24528) | human gut metagenome | reverse complement strand
TGCGGACCTTGGCGCTGTCCCGCTCGATCTCGATCTTCGGGATGCCGGCGGAATAGAGGGTCTTCTTCAGATACTTGCGGATCTTGTCGTCCTCGACCAGCAGGTCGCCCACCTTCTCGTTGCGGGCATACCAGCGGGAGTCCCAATCCTTAATGACGCCCACGCGCAGGCCGTGGGGATTCACTTTCTGTCCCATAGATTCTGCCTCCTCCCTTAGCGTTCTGCCACAGCGATGGTGACGTGAGAAGTACGCTTGTTGATCCGGTAGCCGCGGCCCTGGGCCCGGGGCATCATGCGCTTGATGATGGGGCCGGGGGTGGCGAAGGTCTCGGAGACGTAGAGCTTCTCGGGGTCCATCCCGTGGTTGTTCTCGGCGTTGGCCGCGGCGCTCTTGAGGAGCTTGAGCAGAGGCTCGGAGGCGGCCTTGGGGGTATTCATCAGGATCGCGGTGGCCTGGGCCACGCTCTTCCCGCGGATGAGATCACAGACGATCTGGATCTTTCGGGGAGAGATCCGGACGTATCTCAGATGTGCTTTCGCTTCCATTCTTCTCTCTCCTCCTTACTTGCCGGACTTGGCGCCCGCGTGGCCCTTAAAGGTGCGGGTGGGGGCGAACTCGCCCAGCTTGTGGCCGACCATATCCTCGGTCACATAGACGGGAACGTGCTTGCGGCCGTCATGGACGGCAAAGGTGTGACCGACGAAGGAGGGGAAGATGGTGGAGGCGCGGCTCCAGGTCTTCAGGACCTTCTTATCTCCGGTCTTATTCATTTCGTCAACCCGCTTGAGCAGCTCGGGGGCGCAAAACGGGCCTTTCTTAACGCTTCTGGACATGTTTCACTGCCTCCTTACTTACTTGGAATTCCGGTGCTTGACGATGAACTGCTCGGTGCGGCTCTTCTTCTTGCGGGTCTTGTAGCCCATGGCCGGCTTACCCCAAGGGGTGACAGGCCCGGGACGGCCCACAGGGCTCTTGCCCTCGCCGCCGCCGTGGGGGTGGTCGTTGGGGTTCATGACGCTGCCGCGGACGGTGGGCCGCCAGCCCATGTGGCGCTTGCGGCCGGCCTTGCCGATCTGGATGTTGCCGTGATCAGTGTTGCCGACCTGGCCGATGCAGGCCTTGCACTCCTCGCGGACATAGCGGACCTCGCCGGAGGGGAGGCGGACCTGAGCCATGCCGTTCTCCTTGGCCATGAGCTGACCGGCCACGCCGGCGGAGCGGACCAGTTGGGCACCCTTGCCGGGGTAGAGCTCGATGTTGTGGATGAGCTCGCCCACAGGAATGTTGGCGATGGGCAGGCAGTTGCCGGGAAGAATGTCGGCCTCGGGGCCGGAGACGATCTTGTGGCCGGGCTTCAAGCCGACAGGGGCCAGGATATAGGCCTTCTCTCCGTCGGTATACTGGATGAGGGCAATGTTGGCGGAGCGGTTGGGATCGTACTCCAGGCGAAGCACGGTGGCCTCCACGCCGTCCTTCTGGCGTTTGAAGTCGATGATGCGGTATTTCTTCTTGTTGCCGCCGCCGCGATGGCGGACGGTAATGCGGCCGTAGCTGTTGCGTCCGGCGTTCTTCTTCAGGTTCTCGGTCAGGCTGCGCTCAGGCTTGGCCTTCTTATCGATGCCCTCGAAGGCCGACACGGTCATGTGGCGGCGGGAGGGCGTCGTGGGCTTATAAGTCTTGATAGCCATTGTCTCTCTTCTCCTCCTTACGCCTCAAAGAACTCGATGGCCTTGGAGTCCTCGGTCAGGGTGACCATGGCCTTCTTCCAGGAGGGGCGGCGACCAGCGGGGAACCGTCCGGTGCGCTTCTCCTTGCCATACATGTTCAGAGTATTGACCTTGGCCACCTTCACGCCAAAGATCTCCTCCACCGCCTTGGCGATCTCGATCTTGTTGGCGTCCTTGGCGACCTCAAAGGTGTAGCGCTTGTCCTCGGTCATCGACATAGACTTCTCGGTGATGATGGGGCGCTTAATGATGTCATAAGCCTTTGTCATTACGCAAACACCTCCTCGATGACGGCCAGCGCAGCCTTGTCGACGATGAGCTGCTTGGCGTTGAGAATGTCATAGACATTGATGAGCTTTGCGGTGGTGGCGCTCACGCCGGGGATGTTCCGGGCGGACTTCACCACGTTCATGTTGACCTCAGGGGTGACCAGCACGGCCTTGCCGGCGTTCACAGCGGTGAGGAAGCTCTGCATGGTCTTGGTCTTGATCTCGGGGACGTTCAGCTCATCCACCACGATCACGTTGCCCTCAGCGGCCTTGGCGGAGAGGACGGACTTGAGGGCCAGACGCTTCACCTTCTTGTTGAGGGTGTAGCGATAGGAGCGGGGCTTGGGGGCGAACACGATGCCGCCGTGGGTCCACTGGGGAGCCCGGGTGGAGCCCTGACGGGCACGGCCGGTCCCCTTCTGGCGGTAGGGCTTGATGCCGCCGCCGGAGACCTCGGCGCGGGTGAGGGCGGACTGGGTGCCCTGACGGCAGTTGGCCAGGTGGTTCTTCACGACGGCGTGGACGACGTCCTCGTTGGGCTCGATCCCGAACACAGCTTCGGAGAGCTCCACTTCACCGACCTTGGTGCCGGACATGTTCACAACAGTTGCCTTAGGCATTTGGTTTCTCTCCTTTCTTACTTGTTACGGGCGGAAGCCTTCTGGGGATTGACGCGGGCGGAAGCCTTCTGCGGGTTGAGGCTGGCGTTGGCCGCGGCGCCCTTCTCCTTGACGTTGATCACGCTGTTGCGCAGATACACAACGCCGCCCTTGGGGCCGGGAACGGCGCCCCGCACGGCAATGATGCCCAGCTCAGGGTCGACCTTGACCACGTCCAGATTCAGGACGGTGACCTGCTCGTCTCCCATGTGGCCGGCACCGATCTTGCCCTTGAAGATGCGGGAGGGATCGGTGCTGGAGCCCATAGAGCCAGCATGGCGGTGCACAGGGCCGCCGCCGTGGCTGGTGGGGGTGCGCTGGGCGCCCCAGCGCTTGATGACGCCGGCGTACCCCTTACCCTTGCTGACGCCGGTGACGTCTACGCGGTCACCCTCGGCAAAGGTATCCACCTTGATCTCGTCGCCCACGTTCAGGTCGGCGGCGCCGTTGAGCTTGAACTCCTTGAGGACCTTCTTCCGGGCCTCGCCAGCCTTCTTCAGGTGGCCCAACTCAGGCTTGGTGAGTTTCTTCTCGGCAACATCCTCATAGCCCAGCTGGACCGCCTCATAGCCGTCCTTTTCCGTGGTCTTCTTCTGGACCACGGTGCAGGGGCCGGCCTCGATGACCGTGACCGGGATGATGTGGCCGGCTTCATCGAAGATCTGGGACATGCCCACTTTCTTGCCGATGATCGCCTTTTCCATGTGACTTCCTCCTTAAATAAGGTTATTGGTCGGGAGAGGTGCCCATCAGGCTGGCATTGCTCTCGCGACTTGACCCGTCCATCTCAAAAACGCGATGGACTGCGGTACTGACTTCGTTACAAAGTCCGCTTTGCTCCGTTTTCGCCTGCGGCAAAAACTGCGCTGCGCTACCTTGTTCCTCGTCTCCGAATCAAACCCGCTTCGCCGGGCTTTGATCTGGCAGGACGGGAGATGTGCGGCGCACTTGGCTTACAGTTTGATTTCGATCTCAACGCCGGCGGGAAGCTCCAGGGCCATCAGGGCCTCCACCGTCTTGGGAGAGGGCTTGATGACGTCGATGAGGCGCTTATGGGTGCGGCGCTCGAACTGCTCACGGGAGTCCTTGTACTTGTGTACGGCGCGCAGGATGGTGACGACCTCCTTCTTAGTGGGCAGGGGCACGGGGCCGGACACGGTGGCACCGGTGCGCTTGGCGGTCTCCACGATCTTCTCGGCACTCTGGTCGATCAGCTGGTGGTCGTACGCCTTGAGACGGATGCGGATCATTTCCTTCTGAGCTGCCATGGTTGTTCCTCCTTAAAACATACGAAGTGGTTTGTGACGTCTGCCGCTCCGTACGGTGAGAAATCTTTTATACACTCTTCCGTGCGTATCATTCCGAGGCATGAAGGAGGCCGGCACACATAACGTAGCCGGCCGTCGCACTCAAGTCCCGGCGATATACGCCGAGCGCATGATTTCTCAGCCGCCCGATCAACGGACATACTCCGCAGAAGTTACCTCATTTCTGAGCAATCTCCTGCATCATCGCAGACTGCGCCCAAACAGGCGCTTGATTATGATATAACATACAAGGCCCGATGTCAAGCACAAATTACACAATTTTCGCTTGTATTTCAAGGATTTCTTCGCCCTTCTCACCTGGGCCCCGCCTCCTCTCTATTTATAAACATTTCGTAAAACTTCCTCCGAGAGAATTGACGAACCCCGCAGAACGCGATATGCTCTGTTCGCACACGAAATAGCCCCTCTTCTCTTGGAAAGGAGTTTTGGCGATGAAGGGTTCTGACGATATCCTGATGACCTATCTTCGGGTCTCCCAGCACATGTCCCGGCTGTTCCGCGTCCATTTTGGCCGGCTGCAGCTCACTTTCCCCCAGGCCCTGGTCCTCACCGTGCTGGGCGAGGAGGGGCCCATGCCCATCAGCACCCTGGCCGAACGCACCGGCAGCGCCAATTCCACCGTTTCCGGCATCGTGGACCGCCTGGAGAAGCTGGAGTTGGCCCGCCGCGACCGCTCCGGTGAGGACCGCAGAGTCATCTATGTCGCCGCCACCGAAAACTATCAGGCGCTGCGGAAAAAGGCGGAGACCGATGTAGGCGGCTACTTCAGCTCCGTCCTGTGCTCCATGCCGAAGGAGGACCGGCTCCTCATCGCCTCCGCCCTGCACAAGCTGGATGAGGCTCTTTTGTCCAAGGAGGCGGAGGACGCTGGGCTGTAAGTTTGTTTTCCATGTGATTTTTCCCTCATTATCTGATATACTTACTTTATAGTAAACGCTTTTCCCGGCGGGCGCCGGACGGACGAATCCGGCGCGGTCCTCACTCCGTGCCGCTGTGACGAAGGATGGAATCCAAAAATGAGGAAACATTACGGCTACGACTCCTATCGGGGGCGCTCCCCGCTCCGCACATTTCTAAAGGCGACCGCCGTTGTACTGGCCGTGGTCCTGCTTCTGGGCGTGGCGGCGCTGTTTTTCCTGGAGCCCTATTGGGTCGTTTCCGCGGATGGGGCGCAGCTCCGCCTGCCTTGGAGCCAGCAGACGCCCGCACCTTCCGCCGAACCCATCCCCTTCTCCTCCTCTCCCGTGGTGGTGGTCACGCCGGAGATCCAGACCCCGGCATATCTCCACGCCGCCTTTCTGCCCGGCGAGGCCCTCTATGACGGCAGCGTTGCGGCACGGCTTACGGAGGCCGGCGCAGAGGCGGCTCTTTTTGATATGAAAACCGATGAGGGGCTTCTGCACTACCGCTCCGAGCTCCCCCTGGCGGATCAGGCAGGCGTCAATCCGAAGGACACCGCTCTCAACGCCGCTATTCTGGCCCTCAACGGGACTGACGGGCTCTATACGGTGGCCCGCGTGTCCTGTTTTCGGGACAACTCCCTGCCCAAGGCGCGCAACGACATGGCCGTCCGCTCTCCCGCCGGAAACTGGAGGGACAATGGCGGCTATCGCTGGCTCTCCCCCTCCAGCAGCGACGCCCAGGGCTATCTCATCGATATCTGTCTGGAGCTGGCGGGCCTTGGTTTTGACGAGATCCTGCTGGACAACGCAGGGTACCCTGTGGACGGAAACCTGGATTATATCGTGAGGAACGATGCCTACGACAGCGCCCTCTTCCCCGCCACCGTCCGCGGCTTTTACACGGACCTGGTACAGCGGCTGGAGGAGCAGTACCCGGAAGTGGTCCTCTCCGTAGTCACAGACCGGGACACGCTAGAGGCTGCCACCAGCGAAGAGAGCGGCCAGACCCTGTCCGGCATGGCAGAGCGCATGGACCGGATCTGGGTCCGGGATCTGGGCGCCGCCTGGACACAGTGCGTCCAACTGCTGGACGAAGCCGGCCTCTCCCGGCCCGAGGTCAATCTGGTATCTATCGACACACAGGCGGGCGTTTCAGACCGCAGTTGGTGCCTCTGGCCTTGACCCCGTCAAAACGCCGAATTTTCTCTCCATTTTTCTCCATCCTGATTTTGAGGCGGGGTTGGAGCTAAAAATTTTTTGTTCTCATTCTTCCTTTTCCGTCAGTATTTGGATGCTGTTTTTCCACTTATTACAATTTCAGGAGGCCGCACAGCGACAGCTTTTGTGTGGTCTCCTGAAATTTTTTCTAGAGGCCCCACCAATTTAGACATTGGTTCAAGTTTGTATATTGATTTTGACGCCCCAAACGTGTATCATGGTAAGTATTCTGGGGCAGTATCCAGATGTTCGTGCTTAAGCACATGGAAAGGCGGTGATGGAATGTCTTTGGAAGCAGTCCAAAAGGTGACGGAAACCGAGCAGAAGGCCCGCGCGCGTAAGGCGGAGGCGGTGGAACAGGCAAAGAAGCTGATCGCCGACGCAGAACGTCAGGGCCGAGAGCGTCTGAGCGCGGCAAAGGCCGAGGCGGACGCCCAGGTCAAGGTCATGCTCACCAAAGCGGAGGAGTCCGCGGCGAAACACTCGGAAGCCGTCATGGAGGAAACGCGGCGGTCCTGCGACAGCCTGCGCCAGGCGGCGGAAGGTAAACTGGAGGACGCGGCGGCACTCATTATCAGAAGGGTAGTGGGAGTCTAATGTCCATTGTCAAAATGAAACGCCTGCGGCTGTTTTGCATGGCCGCCCACCGGGAGGAGCTTCTCCGCCAGCTCCAGCATCTGGGCTGCGTGCAGGTCCGGGAGCCCACCGACTGCCTGGAGGATCCGGACTGGAGCGCCTTCATCCGGGTGGATGACACCGCTCTGGCGGACACCAGGGCCCGTGCCGACGCTCTGCGCGCCGCGCTGGAGCTCTTGAACCGCTATGCACCCTCCAAGGGCGGTCTGTTTTCTCCCAGGCCCGAGATCACCGAAGGGCAGCTCTTTGACGATCAGGCCCGGCGGGAAGCCCTGGACGCTGCGGAACGCATCATCGGACACGAAGCGCGCATCAACGCCATCTACGCAGAGCAGAGTAAGCTCGCCGCGCAGAAGGCCTCCCTCGCCCCCTGGCTGGAGCTGGAGGTGGATCTGAACACCCCGTCCACCCGCGAGGTCTCCGTGACCTTCGGCGCCTTTCCCGGATCGGCGGACCGGCAGGCGGTGGAGCGGGCGCTGGCCACTGCCACGGAGCTGGCCCAGCTCACCTGGGCCGGGCACGACCGGGAATTCCAGTATGTGCTTCTCCTCTGCCATCGAAAGGCGGAAGAGGAGGCCCTGGACCTTTTGAAGGGCTTTGGTTTCACTCCCTCCTCTCTGCGGGGCTGGGAGGGCACCGCCCGGGCCAACACCGACCGGATCGAGGCCCGTCTTGCTGAATTGGGCCGGGAGCTGGAGGCCTGCAGGGCCGCCATCTCCGGCGAGGCGGTCCACCGGGAGGACCTGAAGCTCTGCATGGACCGTATGACCCAGGACATCCAGCGGGAGGAGGTCAAGGGGCGGCTCCTGGCTTCCCAGACCACCATCTTTCTGGAGGGCTGGGTCCCGGCGGAGAGCCTGCCCCGTCTGGAGTCGCTCCTGAGCCGGTACCCCACCGCGTGGGAAGCCTCGGATCCCCAGCCGGAGGAATACCCCTCCGTGCCGATCCAGCTCAAGAACAATGCGCTGACCCGGCCTCTCAACATGGTCACCAATATGTATGTTCTCCCCGCCTATGACGGCGTGGACCCCAATCCGCTGATGGCCCCCTTCTTCATTTTCTTCTTCGGGCTGATGATGGCGGATATGGCATACGGCATTTTGATGGTCCTGGGCGCCGTCTTTATGTTCCGCGTCATGCGGCCCAAGGGCGGTATGCGGGACTTTGCCGGTCTGCTGCTGCTGTGTGGCATCAGCACCTTTATCATGGGCGCACTGACCGGCGGCTTCCTGGGCGACTTTATTCCCCAGTTGGCCAAGATCATCAACCCCAACACCACACTCACCGAGCTTCCGGCCCTGTTCACCCCCCTCAATGACACACTAGCCATTCTGGTGGGCTCTCTGGCCCTGGGCATGATCCAGATCATCACCGGCATGATCATCAGCGTGGTGCGCAAGGTGCAGGCCGGCCAGGTGGCCGACGCCATTTGGGACGAGGTGACCTGGTGGATCATCCTCGCCGGCATCGCCCTGGCCGTGCTGGGCATCGGCTCGGTGGGCGGCTATCCCGTGGTCCTGATCGTCGGACTCGTCATGCTGCTCTACGCCGGGACCCGGAATGCCAAGGGCTTTGGAAAGATCACCTCCCTCATCGGGACGGTCTACAACGGCGCCACCGGCTTTTTCAGCGACATCCTCTCCTACGCGCGTCTGATGGCTCTGATGCTGGCGGGCAGCGTCATCGCCCAGGTATTCAACACGCTGGGCTCGGTGACGGGCAACGTGATCGGCTTCGTGATCATCTCCCTCATCGGCAATATGCTCAACTTCGCGCTGAATCTGCTGGGCTGCTACGTTCATGACCTGCGGCTCCAGTGCCTGGAATTCTTCAACCGTTTCTACAAGGAGGGCGGCAAGCCCTTCCGGCCCCTGCTGATCCAAACCAAATATGTAGATATCAAGGAGGAAAATTAACATGGCTGAATTCATTGCTCAATTTGGCGGTATTGGTCTGGCGTTCCTGGGCGCCGCGCTGGCGGTGGGCCTGTGCTGCGTCGGCTCCGCGAAAGGCACCGGCATGGTGGGCGAGGCCGCTACCGGCGTCCTGAGTGAGAACCCTGAGCATTTCTCCAAGTGCCTGATCCTCCAGGTGCTTCCCGGCACCCAGGGCCTGTACGGATTGGTCATCTGGTTCTTCGCCCTGTTTACCATGGGCGCTTTCTCCGGCGGCATCGTGGACCTCTCCGTCACGCAGGGCCTCACCATCTGCGTCTCCTGTATCCCCATGGCCATCGGCGGCTGGCTGTCCGCCATCTATCAGGGCCGCGTGGCCGCCTCCGCCATCAATGTGGTCGCCAAGAAGCCCGACGACTGGGCCAAGGGCATTATCCTCTGCGGTATCGTGGAGTTCTACGCCATCCTGTCTCTGCTGGCCTCCGTGCTGCTGCTGATGAACGCTCTGTAAGGGCGGTCCTTCGGGACAAGACAGGAAGGAAAGGCGGTAACCTATGAACGGTATCGAAAAAATCACCGGTCAGATCGAGGCCGACGTCCAGCGCGAGATCGACGATCTGACCGCCCAGGCCCAGGCCCAGGCGGCGGAAATCCTGGCCGACTATGAGGCCAGGGCCAGGGCCGAGGCCGAGGCCACCCTGAAGCGGGGCGCTCTGGCCGCCGCCCAGCGGGAAGAACGGCTGGGGGATATGGCCCGGCTGGAGGCCCGCAAGCTGACGCTGGGCACCAAGCAGGAGATGGTGGAAAGGGCTTTCCAGCGGGCGCTGGAGAAACTCACCAGCCTGCCCGACGCCGAGTATGTCTCTCTTCTGGCCAATCTGGCCGCAGCCGGCAGCCGCTCCGGACATGAGGCTGTCATCTTCTCACAGAAGGACCGGGCCCGCTTCGGCAAGCAGGTCGTCACCCTGGCCAACGACATCCTGGCCCGGAAGGTGGCCCCCAAGCTTCCCGAGGAGCTCACCGGCTCCAAGGCCGGCGCCATTCTGGACAAGGTGGTGGCCGGCGCCTCCGCCGTGCTGGCAGGGACCGGCATGCTCACCCTGGCCGAGGAATCCCGTCCCATGGCCGGAGGTCTCATCCTCCGGGACAACAACGTGGAGACCAACTGCTCCTTCGAGGTGCTCATCCACCTCCAGCGGGACGCCCTGGCCGCGGAAGTGGCAAAGACTCTCTTTGATTAGGGCCTCTCGCCGCAAGGAAAGGAGGGTGACCATTGGCCAAAAAAATCAATGAGTACGACTATCTCTATATTTCGGCCCGCATCCATGCGATGGAAAACCGGCTCCTGACCCGGGAGCGCATGGAGCGGATGCTGGGCGCCCACAGCGTGGACGACGCCGCCAAGGTCCTGTCCGAGTGCGGCTACGGGGAGTTCGCCTCCCTGACGCCCGCCTCCATCGAGCACACCCTGGATCAGGCCAGGCTGGAGCTGTTCGCCGAGCTGCGCCGCTCTGTGCCCGACCCCAGCATCGTGGACGTGTTCTGCATCAAGTACGACTACCACAACGCCAAGGTGCTCCTGAAGGCGGAGGCCACCGGGCAGCGTCCGGACGGGTTGTTCCTGGACGCCGGCCGCTATCCCGCCGCCGCCCTGCAGGAGGACTACCTCAAGGGAGATCTGAGCCGGTACAGCGAGACCTTCCGGGCCGCCGTGGCGGAGGCCAAGGACACCATGGCCTCCAGCGGCGACCCGCAGGCCGCGGACTTTGTTCTGGACCGGGCCTATTATACGGAGATGCTCCGGGCGGCGGAGGCCGCCCGCAGCCAGTTCCTTCTGGGCTACGTCCGGCTGTCCATCGACAGCGCCAACCTGCGCTCGGCGGTCCGCTCCGCGCGGATGGGCAAGGGGGCGGACTTCCTCCGCCGGGCGCTGATCCCCGGTGGGAATGTGAGTCTGGACAGCATCACCGCCGCCGTCACCGGCCGCGGCGAGCTGACGCAGGTCTTTTCCCACACCTATCTGGAGGCCGCCGCGGCCTCTGGCGCCGAAGCGGTCAAGGGGGGCGCCCTCACCGACTTTGAGCGGCTCTGCGACAACGCCCTCACCGCTTATCTCACCCAGGGAAAGCGGGTGGCCTTCGGCGAGCACCCCCTGATCGGCTATCTGTACGCCAAAGAGAACGAGCTCACCACCATCCGCATCATCCTCACCGGCCGGCTGGCCGGGCTGGATTCGGATACCATCCGGGAAAGGCTGCGTGAGAGCTATGTCTAACGAAAAATACCGCATCGCCGTGCTGGGGGATCAGGCCAGCGTCCTGGGCTTCAAGGCCCTGGGGCTGGACGTCTACCCCGCCGAGACGGTGGAGGCGGCCCGGGAGATCCTCCACCGCCTGGCCAAGAGCGACACCGCCATTATCTACCTCACCGAACAGCTTGCCCAGGGGCTGGAGCCGGAGATCGCCCGCTACAAGGATAATCTGACCCCCGCCATCATCCTTATCCCCGGCAAGGGCGGCAGTCTGGGCATCGGCATGGCCAACGTGAAAAAATCCGTGGAACGGGCGGTAGGCGCGGATATCCTGTAATCCCCCGCCCGCATCGCAGCGAAATCACCCGAAAGAAGGTCGATATATTTGAGCAGCGGAAAGATCGTAAAAGTCTCCGGCCCGCTGGTGGTCGCCACGGGACTTTCGGACGCCAACATGGCCGACGTGGTCCGCGTGGGCGAGCAGCGCCTCATCGGCGAGATCCTCACCATGAACGGGGACTCCGCCTCCATCCAGGTCTATGAGGAGACCTCCGGCCTGGGCCCCGGCGCGGCGGTAGAAACCACCGGCTCCCCCCTGTCGGTGGAGCTGGGCCCCGGCCTGATCGAAAATATCTACGACGGCATCCAGCGGCCCCTGGAGGGCATCATGAAGATCGCCGGCTCCACCATTACCCGCGGCATCGAGGTCCCGGCCCTGGACCGCCAGAAGCATTGGGACTTCCAGGCCACCGCCAAGCCCGGCGACAAGGTGGAGGGCGGCGACGTCATCGGCACCGTCCAGGAGACCTCCTCCGTCCTCCACAAGATCATGATCCCTCCCAAGATGAGCGGCACCCTGGAGACCATCCAGTCCGGCTCCTTCACCGTGCTGGACACCGTGGCCACCCTGCGCACCCCCAAGGGGGACGTGGTGCCCCTCACCATGACGCAGAAATGGCCCGTCCGTGTGGGCCGCCCCTACAAACACAAATATCCCCCCAAGACGCCCCTTCTCTCCGGCCAGCGCATCGTGGACGCCATGTTCCCCGTGGCCAAGGGCGGCACCGCCGCCATCCCCGGGCCCTTCGGCTCCGGCAAGACCGTCATGCAGCACCAGCTGGCCAAGTGGTCCGATGTGGATATCGTCATCTACATCGGCTGCGGCGAGCGCGGCAATGAGATGACCGACGTGCTCCGGGAGTTCCCCGAGCTGGTGGACCCCCGTACCGGCGAGTCCCTGATGAAGCGGACCGTGCTCATCGCAAACACCTCCGATATGCCTGTGGCCGCCCGTGAGGCGTCCATCTACACCGGCATCACCATTGCCGAGTATTTCCGTGACATGGGGTACGACGTGGCCGTTATCGCCGACTCCACCTCCCGCTGGGCCGAGGCCCTGCGCGAGATGTCCGGCCGCCTGGAGGAGATGCCCGGCGAGGAGGGCTACCCCGCCTACCTCGCCTCCCGTCTGGCCCAGTTCTACGAGCGGGCCGGCTCGGTGGAGTGCATCACCTCCCAGGGAGACCGCCGCGGCAGCCTGACCGCCGTGGGCGCGGTCTCTCCCCCGGGCGGCGACCTCTCCGAGCCCGTCAGCCAGGCCACCATGCGCATCGTCAAGGTGTTCTGGGCTTTGGACGCCTCGCTGGCCTACCGCCGTCACTTCCCCGCCATCAACTGGCTCAACTCCTATTCCCTGTACCTCGACTCCCTCAAGCCCTGGTACGACGAGAATCTGGGGCCCCAGTTCATGGTCAACCGCGACAAGGCCATGAGCATCCTCCAGGAGGAGGCCAGCCTCAACGAGATCGTCCAGCTGGTGGGCAAGGACTCCCTGTCCGCCGCCGACCAGCTCACCCTGGAGACCGCAAAAATGCTGCGGGAGGACTTCCTCCAGCAGAACGGCTTCATGGAGGTGGACTGGTACTCCAGCTATGACCGCCAGGACAAGATGCTGGGCATGATCCTGGAGTACGACAAGCTCTGCCGCGCCGCCATTGTAAAGGGCGCCCCGGTGACCGACCTCTTCGCCATCCCCTTCCGGGAGCGGATGGGCCGCGCCAAGAGCGTGCCCGACGCCGACTATCCCGCCGTCTATGCCGCCATGGAGCGGGAGATGGCCGAGCAGATCGACGCGGCGGTTGCCAAGGGAGGTGCTGAGGAATGATTCGTGAATACCGCACCATTCAGGAGGTCAACGGACCCCTGATGCTGGTCAAGCAGGTCCAGGGCGTCGCCTACGACGAGCTGGGCGAGATCGAGTTGCCCGACGGCTCCGTCCGCCGCTGTCAGGTGCTGGAGGTCAACGGCGATACCGCCGTGGTCCAGCTTTTCGAGCCCTCCGCCGGCATCAATCTGGCCGAGTCCAAGATCCGCTTCCTGGGCCATCCGCTGCAGCTCGGCGTATCCGGCGACATGCTGGGCCGGGTCTTTAACGGCATGGGCCAGCCCATCGACGGCGGCCCCGCCATCCTGGCCGAGGAGTTCCGGGACATCAACGGCCTGCCCATGAACCCCGCCGCCCGGGACTACCCCAATGAGTTCATTCAGACGGGCATCTCCACCATCGACGGCCTGAACACCCTGGTCCGCGGCCAGAAGCTGCCCATCTTCTCCGGCTCCGGCCTGCCCCACGCCAATCTGGCCGCCCAGATCGCCCGCCAGGCCAAGGTGCTGGGGGACGACGCGGGCAATTTCGCCGTGGTCTTTGCCGCCATCGGCATCACCTTCGAGGAGGCCGACTTCTTTATCCAGGACTTCCGCCGCACCGGGGCCATCGACCGCACCGTGCTCTTCACCAACCTGGCCAACGACCCGGCCGTGGAGCGTATCGCCACCCCCCGCATGGCCCTGACCGCCGCCGAGTATCTGGCCTTTGAGAAGGGCATGCACGTGCTGGTCATCCTTACCGACATCACCAACTATGCCGAGGCCCTCCGGGAGGTATCCGCGGCCAAGAAGGAGGTCCCGGGCCGCCGCGGCTATCCCGGTTACCTCTATACCAACCTTGCCACCATCTACGAGCGGGCCGGTCGCCAGTTGGGCAAGCCCGGCTCCATCACCCTCATCCCCATCCTCACCATGCCCGAGGACGACAAGACCCACCCCATCCCCGACCTCACCGGCTATATCACCGAGGGCCAGATCATCCTCTCCCGCGAGCTCTACCGCAAGGGCATCAATCCCCCTGTGGACGTGCTGCCCTCCCTGTCCCGTCTGAAGGACAAGGGCATCGGCGTGGGGCGGACCCGCGAGGACCACGCCGGGACCATGAACCAGCTCTTCGCCGCCTATGCCACCGGCAAGGAAAACAAGGAGCTGATGTCCATCCTGGGCGAGGCGGCCCTCTCCCCCACCGATCTCCTGTACGCCAAGTTCGCCGATGAGTTCGAAAAGCGGTATGTGAACCAGGGCACCGACGAGAACCGCTCCATCACCGAGACCCTGGACCTGGGCTGGGACCTTCTGTCCATCCTGCCCGCCTCCGAGCTCAAGCGGATCAAGCCGGAGTTCATTGAAAAGTACCTCCCGAAAAAGGAGGGATAACGCATGCCTGCGACCACTGTGAACCCCACCCGAATGGAGCTCACCCGCCTCAAGGGGCGGCTGAAGACGGCCCGCCGGGGCCACAAGCTCCTGAAGGATAAGCGGGACGAGCTGATGAAGCAGTTTCTGGATGTGGTCCGGGAAAACCGCGCCCTCCGGAGGCGGGTGGAGGAGGCCCTGATGCAGGCCCACGGCTCCTTTACCGTGGCCTCGGCCCTGATGTCCACCGAGATGCTGGAGCAGTCCCTCATGTACCCCAAGCAGTCCGTGGAGCTGACCATGGACTTCCAGAACGTCATGTCGGTCAACGTGCCGGAGTACCACTTCAAGACCAAGAACGCCGAGGCGGGGGACGTGTACCCCTACGGCTTTGCCGCCACCTCCGGCGCTCTGGACGACGCGGTGGACGCCCTCTCGGGCGTGTTCCAGGATATGCTGCGCCTGGCTGAGATGGAAAAGACCTCCCAGCTCCTGGCAGAGGAGATCGAAAAGACCCGCCGCCGGGTCAACGCCCTGGAATACGTCAAGATCCCCCAGATGGAAGAGAGCATCAAATATATCTCCATGAAGCTGGATGAAAATGAGCGCGCCTCTACCATCCGCCTCATGAAGGTGAAGGATATGCTCCTCAAAGACGCCATCGAGGAGAAGAGAGCCGAAGACGCCAGGGCCATCAGGACCTTCGGCGGCTCAGGCGAAGGTCCCCAGGAGATATAATGATAGAACACGCCAAAAGAGGAGGGCGCTCAATAGAGCGCCCTCCTCTTCTCATATTTTTTGAGCAGGTCCTCAATGGCCTCATCCAGGAGCCGGGATTTGGGGACCCGCGTCTCTTCAGAAAGTTTCGCCAGTTGGGGAACCAATTCATTTTTTAATGATGATATGAAACGGGTACGATTCACCAATTTGGACTCAGCCATCATACTTACCTCCTGTATACTATGTATGTACTATATCATATTCGTTTTTTTAGAACAAGGGGCTTGCATATGGCGCATTAATGGTGTATATTATATGTCGAGGTGATAACTATGGACGACGCAAAAACCTGCGAGACCTGCAAACACTTTATCCAACACTACTACAAGTTCGGACAGACCTTCCGCCCGCTGTCCGTGGGGCACTGCACGGACCCCCGCTGCCGGGACAAGAAGGTGGAGACCCCCGCCTGCCACCGCTATCTCCTGAAAAAGTGAGCCCCCAAAACTGTGCCCGCTGCAACCCTCGGGTTGCAGCGGGCACGGCTTTACATTTTCTCCAGCATCCCACGCAGCATCCAGCCGTGGGCGTTTTCGTCCTCCGCCAGCTCCAGGTACAGCTCCCGCAGGCAGGGGTCCTCGGTCCGTCCGGCTGCGGCGCGGTACTCCGCCTCCCCCTTCTGTTCTCCCAAAAAGCGGCTGCGCAGGGTGCTCAGATAGGTCCCCTCCAGCCGCACAGGGGCCCGGTCCGCCGGCCAGTAGCGCACGCCTGAGATGAGAAAATAGGCCGCAGAGAGCCGCTTGGCGTGGCGCTTCTCATCCGCCGCCATGGAGGCAAAGGTCCGGGAGGCCTGCCCGGCGGTCCGCCGGGACAGCGCGGTATAGGTCCTGTGGTCTCCCAGCTCATCCTCAATGAAGGCCTGGAGCTCCGCGCCGTGGACGGCGGAGGAGGGGCCCAGACAGCGGATATCCGCGGCCTCCGCCCGCCCGGGCTCCGGGGCGGGAGAGGGCTCCGGCTGGGCCGGAGCCGGCATCGCCGGCACAGGGGTCGGCTCGGGAGCCGTGACCTGGGGCATATACCCCTGTATGTACTGGGGGGCGGGCGGCCATTCCGCCGCCGGAACGGGCTCGATGGGGCTCTCCGCCCCGCCCGAGCGCGTCACGCGCCCCCACACCCGCTCGAAGATCTCGCGGTCGCTGCCGCAGAGTCCCGGGCCCGGCTGTGGCATCTGATTCTGTTCCATATGAAACTGCCTCCTATAAATCCAGTGATTCAGTCCATACTATGCAGAAGCGGCCAAACCGGCACGGACCGGCAGGAAAAGAAATTCTTGTTCATCCATCGGAATTATGGTAAAATAAAAAGTCAAGAAGTGACATAGAAGCAGAAGGAGTCCTTATCATGCTGGAAATCAGGCATTTATCCTATCAGGTGTCCGACGAATCCGGCGGGGAGCTCGGCATCCTCAACGACGTCTCCCTTACCATCGCGGATCACAAATTCGTGGTCGTCACCGGCCCCAACGGCGGCGGCAAGACCACTCTGGCGAAGGCCATTATGGGGCTGGTGAAGCCCACCTCCGGCTCCATCCTCTGGAACGGCGAGGATATCACCGGCCTTTCCATCACCGACCGCGCCCGGAAGGGCATCAGTTACGGCTTCCAGCAGCCCCCCCGGTTCAAGGGCCTGCGGGTCCGGGACCTGCTGGAGCTCGCCTCCGGCCGCCAGGACCTCTCCCACGAGGAGGAGTGCCAGTACCTCACCCGGGTGGGCCTGTGCGCCAACGACTATATCGACCGCGAGGTGGACGCCTCTCTCTCCGGCGGCGAGGTCAAACGCATCGAGATCGCCACCATCCTGGCCCGGTCCGCGGGTCTGATGATCTTTGACGAGCCGGAGGCCGGCATCGACCTGTGGTCCTTCTCCCGTCTGACCGAGACCTTCCGCCAGCTCCATGACGAGAAGAGCGCCACCCTGGTGGTCATCTCCCATCAGGAGCGCATCATCGATCTGGCCGACGAGATCGTGATGGTCTCCGGCGGCGTCATCACCCAGCATGGCCCCAAGGAGGAGATCTTTCCCCAGATCCTGGCCAACACCGTGTCCGGGTGCAGCTATATGAAGGAGGCGTAACACCATGGACAAATTAGAAGCCAAGCTCCTCAAGGAGATCGCCGACCTGGACAGTCTCCCCGCGGGGGCCTATAACATCCGCAAAAACGGCGGCGCGGGCGGCCGGAACAACACCGCCCACATCGTGATCGACACCAAGACCGACAAGTCCGGCATCGACATCCACATCGCCCCCGGCACCAAGCATGAGTCGGTCCACATCCCCGTCATCATCACTGAGACCGGCCTCACGGAGCTGGTGTACAACGATTTCTATATCGGCGAGGACTGCGACGTGGACATCGTCGCCGGCTGCGGCATCCACAACGGCGGCTGCGATACCAGCCAGCACGACGGCGTGCACACCTTCCACGTGGGCAAAAACGCCAAGGTGCGCTATTATGAAAAGCACTACGGCGAGGGCGAGGGGACCGGCAAGCGCATCTTCAACCCCCAGACCATCGCCTATCTGGAGGAGGGCGCCTCCATCCATATGGAGACCACGCAGATCCGGGGCGTGGACTCCACCAAGCGCTACACCAAGATCGTGGTGGGCCCCGGCGGCGAGGGGACCATCACGGAGAAGCTCCTCACCGACGGCGCGCAGGTGGCCGAGTCCGAGATGGACATCGTCCTGGCCGGTGACGGCGCCTCCGGTCGGGTCATCTCCCGCTCTGTGGCCCAGGACGAGTCCCAGCAGATCTTCTACCCCAGAATGATCGGCGAGGCCAAGTGCTTCGGCCATGTCCAGTGCGACTCCATCATCATGGGCAACGCCAAGATCAAGTCCATCCCCGCCATCACCGCCGAGTGTCCCGACGCCCAGCTCATCCACGAGGCCGCCATCGGCCGCATCGCGGGAGACCAGCTCATGAAGCTCATGACCCTGGGCCTTACCGAAGAGGAGGCCGAGGAGAGGATACTCAATGGCTTCCTGCAATAAGAAAAACATTCTGGACGCCCAGGCCATCGCCGAAAAGGACCCCTTCTCCACCCGCAACAACATTCGGGTCACCGCCGCCTATGCCGACGGCAGCGGCGAGGGCGAGCTGACGATCACGCCGGAATGCCTCAACCCCAGGGGCGCGGTCCACGGCGGCTGCCTCGCCACGCTGGCCAACGCCGTCAGCGGCTGGGTGGCGGGCGCCGTGCAGCACTGCAACAGCGCCACCGCCAGCTATACCCTCAACTTTCTCCGTCCGGCCATGGGCACCAGCCGAAAAATCCGCTGCCGGGCCGCGCCGGTAAAACTGGGCCGGACGCTGTGCGTCTATCACGTAGTTCTCCTGGACGACGCCGACACCGTGGTGGCCAGCGGAGACTTTACCTATTTTATGTCGGTCCTATAAGTCTTTGAATCATGCCTGTCCCCGTTCTCAGGGGGCCAGGGAAAGGATGCTCCATGGATTCTTCCACGAAAAAAAAGCTTTTGGACGCCGAGGCCATCGCCCGGTACGATCCCTTTTCTTCCCACAACAACATTCGGGTCACCGCCACCTACGAGGACGGCAGCGGCGAGGGCGAGCTGATCGTCACCCGCGAGAGCCTGAACCCCCACGGCATTGTCCACGGGGGCTGTCTGGCCGCCCTGGCCGACTCCGTGGGCGGCTGGACCGCCTCCTCCGCCCAGCACCGCACCTGCGTGACGGTGAACTATGCCTTCCACTTTCTCCGTCCGGCCATGGGCACCAATCAGAAGATCCGCTGCCGGGCCACACCGGAAAAAACGGGGCGTACGCTCAGCGTCTATCACGTATCCCTCACCGACGACGAGGGCCTGGAGGTGGCCACCGGGAACTTTACCTTCTTTATGATGGACAAGCGGCTCAACGGCACCACCCCGGAGCGTCTGGAGCGCACCGCGGACGAGTCATAAAAAGCAAGGCCCGGAGCCGCATGGCTCCGGGCCTTGTCCATCCATCGTTTTCTCACTCGTCCCAGTCGGCATAATCGTCGAACTCAGAGGGGTGACAGCAACACTCGCCCTTTTCGGAGAGCTTATCTTTCAGGCAGCACAGGCTGCTGGTGATCTTGTCCCAGTAGGCCACGACACAGCACACCGCCGCGGCCAGCGCCAAGGACCAGCCGACGATCTTCAACACAAAACGGGCAACTTTCATCCCAAATACGCCTCCCATTGTTCAGAGATATTCATAGTGTACACGATTTCTGTGCAAATTACAATCACCCCTTATAACTTTTTCCCTTGTATTTAAGGCCAAAATAGAATACAATATATAAAATCCAAAATAGGTATACTCTGTCCTGTAAGGAGGTTCCATATGAGACTGGAAACAGAGCGGGGCGCCATCTCCATCAGCCCTGACGTCTTCACCAACATCACTGGCGCCGCGGCCACCAACTGCTACGGCGTCAAGGGTATGGCTGTGCGCTCCACCACCGACGGCCTGGTCCATCTCCTGCGCCGGGAATCCATGGCCAAGGGCGTCAAAGTCCGCTTCAACGACGACGCCACCGTCTCCATCGAGCTCCACATCATTGTGGACAACGGCGTAAATCTCACCGCCGTCAGCCGCTCCATCATGAGTGAGGTGCGCTATATCGTCGAGCGCATCACTGGCGTGAAGGTAAAAAATGTGGACGTCTGCGTAGACTCCATGGTCATCGGCTGATCGCCCAGCCCAAACCGTCATAGAAAGGAACATTCGACATGAGAGGAACCATTGACGGGGCGTCGCTGGCCCAGATGGTGATCCACGCCGCGGCCTCCATCAATTCCCAGAAGCAGCAGATCAACGAGCTCAACGTCTTTCCGGTCCCCGACGGGGATACCGGCACCAACATGAGCATGACCATCTCCACCGCCGCCGCCGAGCTGAAGAAGAAGGCGCCCGCCGGCGTGGGCGCGGTGGCCCAGACCAACGCCAACGCCCTTCTGCGGGGCGCCCGCGGCAACTCCGGCGTCATTCTCTCCCTCCTGTTCCGGGGCTTTGCCAAGGCCCTCAAGGACAAGGAGGAGGCTGACGGCGGCGACTTCGCCGTGGCCCTGGATTACGGCGTGGCCACCGCCTACAAGGCGGTGATGAAGCCCGCCGAGGGCACCATCCTCACCGTCTCCCGCCTGGCCGCCCGGCGGGCCGCGGAGGCCGCCCGTGAGGACCGCTCCGTGGAGTTCGTGCTGGACGAGGCCATCAAGGAGGGCCACATCGCCCTGGCCGACACCGTCAACCAGAACCCGGTTCTCAAGAAGGCCGGCGTGGTGGACGCCGGCGGCAAGGGCTTCCTGGTCATTCTCCAGGGCATGCTGGACGAGCTGCGGGGCGAGCCCATGCCCGCGGGCACGGAGGACGAGGCGCCCTCCAAGGTCCAGGAGCACGCCGATTTCGGCACCTTCAAGACGGAGGACATCAAATTCGGTTACTGCACCGAGTTCATCTGCTCCCGTGACAGCAAGAAGGACCCGGAGGCCCTGCGGGGCTTCCTCTCCGCACTGGGCGACTCCCTGGTGCTGGTGGACGACGACGAGATCATCAAGGTCCACGTCCACACCAACCACCCCGGCAAGGTGCTGGAGGAGGCCATCACCTACGGCTCGCTCCAGACCGTGAAGATCGAAAACATGCGCAATCAGCACACCGAGATCCTGGAGGAGGCCGCCGGCCATCCCGCAGAACAGGAGGCGGTGCGCAAGGTGGCCCCCCCGGAGAAGAAATACGGCTTCGTCTCCGTCTGCGCCGGCGACGGCATCAGCGCCGTGTTCCGGGACCTGGGGGTGGACGGCATCATCTCCGGCGGACAGACCATGAACCCCTCCACCGAGGATATCATGAAGGAGATCGACAAGACGCCTGCCGAGGTGGTCTATGTCCTGCCCAACAACAAAAACATCATCATGGCCGCCGAGCAGTGCGTCCCTCTGGCTGAAGGCAAAACCGTGGTGGTCCTGCCCAGCAAGACCATTCCCCAGGGCGTCTCCGCGCTGCTGTGCTTTGACCCCGACACCTCTCAGGAGGACAACACCCAGGCCATGACCCAGGCGCTGGGGAACGTCCATACCTCCCAGATCACTTATGCCGCCCGCAACTCCGACTTCGACGGCTTCGACATCAAGGAGGGGGACTATCTGGCCCTCAGCGAGAGCCAGCTCTTCGGCACCGACCGGGATATCCTGGCCCTGCTCCGGCGGCTGGCCCAGGATGCGCCGCAGAAGGAGGCCGAGTTCATCACCGTCTATTACGGCGAGGATGTGACCGAAAGCCAGGCCCAGACCGCCCTGGAGATCTTCACCGCCGAGTGTCCCAACGCCGAGATCACCCTGCTCTCCGGCGGACAGCCCGTCTACTATTATCTCATTTCGGCGGAATAAGCCCCGCCGCTCTGCCAGGAAGGCGGCCGCGAGGCCGCCTTCCTGTTATGTTCATTGACCCGAAAGAGAGAAAGGAGCTGGTCCCCCTATGTATGATTTCACCACCCTTCGCCCCCGGAGAGGCATCGGCGCCTCCAAGTGGCAGCCTCTGGAGCGGGCAGGCGTCGCCGACCCCGACGTCATCCCCTTTTCCATCGCGGACATGGACCTGATGACCGCGCCGGAGATCATCTCCGCCCTGCGGGAGGCCGCCGAGTTCGGCGTCTACGGCTACACCTCCATGGATGAGGCGTATCGCTCCGCTGTGGCGGGATGGATGCGCCGCCGCCACGGCTGGGAGATCCAGCCGGGCTGGATTATCAACGCCTTCGGCGTGGTCCACGCCGTGGGACAGGCTGTGCAGGCCTTTACCCAGCCGGGAGAGGGCGTCATCTTCCAGACCCCCGCCTATCCCCCCTTCCTCCGCATCCTCCAGGCCACGGGCCGGACGCCCCTTTCCAATCCTCTGTTGCGCGGGGAACAGGGCTATACCCTGGATTTCGAGGCGCTGGAGGCCCTGTGTGCCCGCCCCGACGCCAAGCTGCTCCTCTTCTGCTCCCCCCACAACCCCACGGGACGGGTATGGTCGGAGGAGGAGCTCCGCCGGGTGGCGGATATCTGCGCCCGCAACGGCGTTCTGCTCTTCTCCGACGAGATCCATTTTGACTTTATCGCCCCCGGCCACCGCCATACCGTTCTGGCCACACTGGACGAGCAGACCCGGGACAACTGCATTGTGGGCACCTCCGCCAGCAAGACCTTCAACCTGGCGGGGTTGTCCACCGCCAACATCATCATCCCCAACGATACGCTGCGCCGCCGTTTCCGCGCCAAGACCGACGGCTATACGGGAGGCTACACCGGCTATTTCGGCCTGACGGCCACCCGGACCGCCTATGAAAAGGGCGAGGCCTGGCTGGATGCGCTGCTGGTCCATCTGGAGGGCAACTTCCGCCTTTGCCGGGAGTTTCTGGCCCAGCGGTTCCCCTCGGTATGGGTGGCCCCGTGGGAGGGCACTTATCTCCTCTGGGCCGACTTCTCCTGCCTGGGTCTGACGCCGGAGGAGCAGGAGCGCTTCATGCGGGACGAGGCCGGGCTGTTTCTGGATGAAGGGTACATATTTGGCCGGGAGGGCGCCGGATTTGAACGCATGGTGCTGGCCTGCCCCCGCCTCCAATTGGAGCGGGCCCTGGAGCGGTTGGACCAGGCGGCCGCCCGGCGGGGCCTGCCCCGGTGAGGCCCCTGTCCCCCCGGGAGGGCGCATTCAACCCGAAATACGGGCTCTTCCTCGGCGTTCTGGGCGCCTCCTTTTCTTCTATTTTTGTCCGCTGGTCCGCCGCCCCCTCTCTGGTGACCGCCACCTGGCGGCTGGGCTGGGCGGTGCTGCTGCTCCTCCCCTCCGTGCTGTTCCGGCACCGGGAGGAGCTCAGGGCCGCCACAGGCCGGGACTTCCTCTTCTGCGCCCTCAGCGGCCTGCTGCTGGCGTTCCACTTCACGGCCTGGTTTGAATCCCTCAAGTGGACCTCCATCGCCTCCTCCACCGTACTGGTGTCCACAGAGGTCATCTTTTCCGCCCTGGGCTTTGCCCTTTTTCTCCGGGGAACGATCCCCAGACCAGGAGTCCTGGCCATTGTTCTGGCCTTCGGCGGCAGCGTGGCGCTGGCCCTGTCGGATTCCGGCGGTGCCGGCGCCCTGAAGGGGGATCTTCTGGCCGTGGCGGCGGCGGTCTTTGTGGCCGCCTATACCCTCATCGGGCAGGTACAGCGCGGACACCAGTCCACCACCGTCTATACCTTTCTCACCTATGCCTCCTGTCTTGCCGCCCTGCTGTGTATGGACCTTTTCACCGGCACGCCCATTCTGGGCTGGGGTCTCCGGGAAGCGGCTGTGGGTCTGCTTCTGGCGGTCTTCTGTACCCTGCTGGGCCACTCTCTTTTCTCCTGGAGCCTCAAATGGCTCTCCTCCGCCTATGTCTCCGCCGCCAAGCTGTGTGAGCCGGTATTCGCCTCGATACTCGGCTTTTTCCTCTTTCGGGAGGCCATCCGTCCTCTCCAGGCTCTGGGCGCCCTGATCGTATTGGCCGGCGTATTTCTCTACACCCGCGCGGAGACTTCCTATGCCTCCGCCTGAAAAGCGAAGAGCCGCCGGGCTTGCAGCCCGGCGGCCCATATTTGTTCTTGTTCAGGCCTCGTCCGGAATAATCTCCAGAGCGGTCTCGCCCGTGCGGAGGTCTGCTGTATACTGGTAGGTTCCGGCCTGATGGCATACCTGGCCGTCATTGATCATTGCCTCATCGTAGTGGTACGAGTAGCGGAGGGTCAAACCATCCTGGCTAAGGTCCATCGCCTGGGGATCCGAGTGGGTGATCCCCCAGCCGTGTTCGTCCGGGGTGGGCAAAGAAATCACGGTTCCCTCTTCCAGCGCGGCCCCCGCCTTATAAATCAGCCGGAGAGACACGCTGTTCCCGTGGGGCAGTCCCGTGTTGCTGTACAACAGCACGGTGCAGACCTCTGCCTCCAGGCGTTGGGTCTCCTGGTAACCGACTGTGCTGGTCACCTGTTTCACCGCCGCTTCATAGGCTCCTGTGGAAGGCGTCTGCTGGCCGCTTCCTCTCTCTTCCGGGAAGGAGTCTTCCGGAAATGCCGCCGTGAAGTCCGCCGCTGTAAAGGCGCCTTCGGAGATCAGCTTTTCCTGGAGCGTGATCTCCTCTCCCTTGATATCTGCAAACAGGGCGGCGCAGGTGACATCCACCACGTCGGCCCGCAGAAAGCTCTCCCGGTCCACCCGCTGGGGCAGGATGCCGCATTCCTCTGCCAGTGTCCAAGGCGCGTCCCAGGAGAAGTCTCCGCTGTCTCCCTCGGTATAGCCAAGGGCCCGCAGCATAAAGGTCAGGTACATCTCCGCCGACGCCGTGTCCGCCGCGCCGAACCGATCCTCCGATACGCCCTTGGTGAGCCCCGCAGTATAGGCATAGGATACATAGCCGTCCGCCCAGTCGGGCACGTCGGAGAAGGGATGGGTCTTTGCGCTCTCCTGCGCCGGCGCTTCTTTTCCCAGCGCACGCACCAGCATGGTGAGCGCCTCCGTCCTGTTGGGGGCACGCTCCAGGGCAAAGTCGGTGGTCCCGTTTTCCTTTTCTCCCACGCCGAGGAACAGTCCCAGCTCCTTAAGCTGAGAGGCCAGCCCGTGCTCAATGTCCAGATCCCGGGCCGCCGCTGCGACCCCCAGGGGAGCGGCCCATACGCACATCGTCAGGCATAGGCCGGCCGCCAACAGTTTTTTCATATTACACCTCCAAAATTTGTGTTGGTTGACGCCTATTTTTATAACGATGCTCACGCCTCTTTTGTGACAGCTTGTATCAATTTTGCGAAAAATTGCGGCGATTGCGCTCTGTCACAGCGGTGTGAAAAGTTGGGGGTTGCTTTTTCCTGTTTTCGGGTGTAAAATAACTCCAACCATTTTGAGTGAGGTATTTTTATGCAAGAGATCCGCCTCACAACCGAATCCCGTTCCTTTACCTATTTTGGCTGGGCTCGATTTACGGGCGCCGGCTTCTTTGGCATGGGTAAAAACAGCGGGATAAAGTGAATGGGCGGGCCCCCCGAGGGGTTCCTTGCATCGTCTTACCGTGCGCTCATTGATTTTATCGTCAATGGGCGCATTTTTTGTCATCTGTATCCGCGCCCATGGCGGAAAAGGAGAGAAAAATCTATGGTAGTCATTATGAAACCCGGCACGAAAAAAGAGGACATCGACATTTTGGTCCGCAAGTTCCGCGACCAGGGCCTGGACGTGGGCATCACCAATGGCGTGGGCTGTACCATCCTGGGCCTTGTGGGTGACACCATCAGCCTGGATATCGACAAAATCTCCATGGAGCCCAATGTGGAGCGGGTCATGCGGGTCCAGGAGCCCTATAAAAAGGCCAACCGGAAGTTTCACCCTGAGGATTCGGTGGTCACTGTAGGGAAGGCCCGGATCGGCGGCGGAAGCTTTTCCGTCATCGCCGGCCCCTGCTCGGTGGAGTCGGAGGAGCAGATCTGCGCGGTGGCGGAGGACGTAAAGTCCTCCGGCGCGGCGCTGCTGCGCGGCGGCGCCTTCAAGCCCCGCACCTCCCCCTACTCCTTCCAGGGCATGGGCACGCCCGGTCTGGACCTCCTTATGGAGGCCCGGGAAAAGACCGGCCTGCCCATCGTCACCGAGATCATGGACCCCCGCATGGCGGAGCTCTTCGAGCGGGAGGTAGACGTGGTCCAGGTAGGCGCCCGGAACATGCAGAATTTTGAGCTTTTGAAAGAGGTGGGCAAGATGTCCAAGCCCATCCTCCTCAAGCGCGGCCTCTCCAACACCTATGAGGAGTGGATCATGTCCGCCGAATATATCATGGCCGCAGGCAACGAAAACGTCATTCTCTGCGAGCGGGGCATCCGCACCTTTGAGACCTTCACCCGCAACACCCTGGATGTCTCCGCCATCCCGGCCATCAAGCAGATGAGCCATCTGCCTGTGATCGTGGACCCCTCTCATGCCGCCGGCATGTACTGGATGGTGGAGCCGCTGGCCATGGCGGCCATCGCCGCCGGGTGCGACGGCCTCATCATTGAAGTCCACAACGATCCCCCCCACGCTAAGTGCGACGGCCAGCAGTCCCTCACCCCCAAAAAGTTTGACGAGCTGATGAAAAAGGTGGAGGCCCTGGTGCCCATGATGGGCAAGAAGCTGATTCGCTGATGCGCCTCCATCCGGAAGGAGAACCCCCTATGAAAACCCTTCATGTCGGTCTTGATGACCGCTCCTACGACATCCATATCGCGCCCGGCCTCCTGTCCCAGGCGGGCGCGCTCTGCCGCGCCGCCCTCCCCCGCGCCGGGCGGCTGGCCGTGGTCACGGATTCCCATGTGGGTCCCCTTTACGGAGAAACGATCATGTCCAGCCTGGCCGGGGCCGGCTTTCAGGCGGAACTGGTCACTATCCCCGCCGGCGAGTCCTCCAAATGCCTGAGCATGCTCGGGCGTCTATACGACTCCTTCACGGCTCAGGGGCTCACCCGCTCCGACGGCGTGGTGGCCCTGGGGGGCGGCGTGGTGGGCGATCTGGCGGGCTTCGCCGCGGCCACCATCCTGCGTGGCGTGGACTTCGTACAGATTCCCACCACACTTCTGGCCCAGGTGGACTCCTCCGTGGGGGGCAAGGTGGCCATCGACCTCCCGGCAGGCAAGAACCTGGCCGGCGCCTTCTGGCAGCCCCGGCTGGTTCTCATGGACCCCGCGTGCCTCCGTACACTGGATGACAAGACCTTTTCCGACGGCATGGCCGAGGTCATCAAGTACGGCTGCATCCGGGACCGGGCCTTCTTCGATTTTCTCTGCGCCCACTCCTCCCGGGCGGCGGTCATGGAGCACATTGATTCCGTGCTCTATACCTGCTGCGATATCAAGCGGCAGGTGGTGGTGGAGGATGAACGGGACACCGGCGTCCGGATGATCCTGAACTTCGGCCACACCGTGGGCCATGCTTTTGAAAAGGCGGGCGGCTATGAGACTTGGACCCACGGACAGGCGGTCGCCGCCGGGATGGTCGCCGCCGAACGGCTGGGCGCCGCCCTGGGTGTCTCCGACGGCGACGGCTTCTCCGAGCTGCTGGAGGTGCTGTCCGCTTTCGGCCTGCCCACCCACATTGACTGCGACTGGAGCGCCATCGTGGAGGCCGTCGGCCTGGACAAGAAGGGCGACGGAGAGGCCATTACCATGATCTTTCTGTCCCACATGGGCAGGGCCTTGCCCATGAAGATGAAGAAGGAGGACGTGCTGCAAAACCTGGCGCACGTCTGCGGGAGGTAAGCGGATATGGACATCACCATCGCCCCCCGGCTGCTGAAGGGCTGCATCACCCCCCCGCCCTCCAAATCCCAGGCGCACCGCGCCCTCATCGCCGCTGCGCTGGCGGGAGGCGGGAGCCGCATCGAAAATCTGGCCGACTCCCAGGACATCCAGGCCACCTCCCGCTGTCTGGCGGCCCTGTGCGCGCCCGGCAGCGGCCTGCCTCTGCTGGACTGCGGGGAATCCGGCTCCACCCTGCGCTTTCTCATCCCCCTTTCCCTGGTCCTCCGGGGAGGCGGCCGTTTTACCGGCCGCGGGAGGCTGATGGAGCGCCCGCAGGAGCCCTATTTCCGCCTTTTTGAGGAAAAGCATGTCTGCTATTCCCTGGAGGCCGGTGTGCTCACCGTCCGGGGCGCGCTACCGTCGGGGTGTTATACCCTCCCAGGCAATGTGTCCAGCCAGTTTATCACCGGCCTTCTCTATGCCCTCCCCCTGCTGGAGGGCGACTCGGACATCCTCCTCACCACGCCTCTGGAATCCGGGGGCTATGTGGACATGACCCTGGATGTGCTGGAGCGGTTCGGCGTCAGGGCCGTCCCCAACGGTTCCTGCGCCTTCCATGTACCCGGCGGACAGACCTACCGCCCCCACGATATGGCCATCGAGAGCGACTATTCCCAGGCGGCCTTCTGGTACGCCGCCAGGGGCTTGGGCAGTCAGGTGGAGCTACAGGGGCTCAACCCTTTCTCCGTTCAGGGGGATCGGTGCATCGTGGAGGATTCCGCCAGCCTGTGCGGCCCGGGAGAGGTGGAGCTGGACGTATCCCAGTGCCCCGACCTTGTCCCCCCGCTGGCGGTCCAGGCCGCCCTGCGTCCGGGACAGACCACCCGCATCGTAGGCGCCGCCCGGCTGCGCATGAAGGAGAGCGACCGGCTCTCCGCGGTGACCCAGGTCCTCAACGCCCTGGGGAGCCGTGTGGAGGAGCACCCGGACAGCCTGACCATCCTGGGTGTGGACACTCTGGCCGGCGGCGTGGCGGTGGATAGTCATAACGACCACCGCATCGCCATGATGGCCGCCGTGGCGACCACCCGTGCCGCCGCCCCCGTCACCATCCAGGGAGCGGAGAGCGTACGCAAATCCTACCCGAACTTCTGGGAGGACTATCAGCGTCTGGGAGGGATGTTCCTATGAAATATATCATTTTCGGCGAGTCCCACGGTCCCGCCATTGGGGTGGCCCTGGAGGGTCTCCCCTCCGGCATCGCGCTGGACATGGACTTCATCGCCTCTGAAATGGCCCGCCGGGCGCCCGGACAGAACGCCATGACCACCGCCCGCAGAGAAAAGGATGCGCCGGAAATCCTCTCCGGCGTCTTTGAGGGCAGGACCACAGGCACTCCCCTGTGCGCCGTGATCCGGAACACCGATACCCACAGCCAGGACTACGCCAAGCTCAGGACGCTGCCCCGCCCCGGCCACGCCGATTATACCGGCTTTGTCCGCTACGCCGGATGGGGCGACTACCGCGGCGGCGGCCACTTCTCCGGGCGGCTTACCGCCCCGCTGGTCTTTGCCGGCGCAGTGGCCAAGCTGGTCCTGCGGGAGCGGGGCGTGGCCGTGACGGGACGGATCTCAAACGTGGCGGGGATCCCGGACCCCACGCCGGAGCAGATGGAGGCGGCCATTCTGGCCGCCAAGGCTGAGCTGGATTCCGTGGGCGGCCGCATCCGCTGCTCCGTCACCGGTCTTCCCGTGGGCCTGGGCAGTCCCGACTTCGGATGCAACGTGGAGGGAATCTTCTCCCAATACCTCTTCGCCGTCCCTGCGGTCAAGGCGGTGGGCTTCGGCCTGGGCGAGGGCTTTGCCGCCCTGCGGGGCAGCCAGGCCAACGACCCCTTTTACCTGGACGGCGGCACGGTCAGGACCCGCACCAACCACTCCGGCGGCATCAACGGCGGCATCACCAACGGAATGCCGGTGGAGTTTGAGGTGACCTTGCGCCCCACGCCCTCCATTGCCCGCCGGCAGCAGACGGTGGACCTCTCCGCCGGCAGGGAGGCCGAGCTGGAGATCACCGGCCGTCATGACCCCTGCATCGTCCCCCGCGCCCTGCCCGTCATTGAGGCCGCCGCTGCACTGGCCGCCTGCGAGCTACTTGGGATGTGAGGTGAAAGCATGAGCGAACTGGACACCCTCCGCTCCGAGATCGACGAGATAGACACCCAGCTCACCGCCCTCTTTCTCCGCCGCATGGATGTGACGGCACGGGTGGGCGCCTACAAGCAGGAAAACGGTCTCCCTGTCCTGGATGAGGCCCGTGAACAGGAGGTCCTGGCCAGGAAGTCGGTCGCAGTCTCCGATCCGGCCCGCAGGGCCGACGTCACCGCCCTCTACGAGACCATCATGGGGCTCAGCCGTCGCCAGCAGCGCAATCTGGTGAATGAGGCCGGAAACGAGGGTTATCGGCAGATCCGGGAGGCCATCTCCCACAGCCGGGCCCCCTTGACGGCCCCCAGGGTCCTCTATCAGGGGGAGCCGGGGGCTTATGCCGACGAGGCCGCCGCGCTCTTTTTTGGCGAGGATGTCCCCCGGGCCCATGTGGAGACCTGGGAGGACATCTTCCTGGCCCTGCGGGAGGGCCGGGCGGATTACGGCGTACTGCCCATTGAGAACAGCTCCACCGGCTCCATCAGCCAGGTCTATGATCTGCTGGCCCAGTACGGCGCCTATATCGTAGGGGAGCAGACGGTGCGGGTGGAGCACTGTCTGGTGGCCCTTCCCGGGGCCTGTCTGGACGGCATCCGCGAAGTCTGTTCCCACGAGCAGGGGCTCAGACAGTGTGCCGAGTTCCTCAAGGCCCATCCCGACTGGCGGGCTGTGCCGCGTCTCAACACCGCGGAGAGCGCAAAATACGTCGCAGAGCGGGGAGATCTCACTCTGGCCGCCATTTGCTCCCGCCGGGCCGCCCGGCTCTATGGTCTGGATATCCTGGCCGAGCGCATCCACTTCAACGCTCAAAACGACACCCGCTTCGTGGTGGTCTCTCCGGTGATGGAGCGCCGGGCGGGCTGCGACAAGGTGAGCGCCCTTTTCGTCCTGCCCCACCGCAGCGGCTCTCTCCATGAGATCATGACCATCTTTGCCGTCAACGGCCTCAACATGATGAAGCTGGAGTCCCGTCCCATCGTGGGCCGGAGCTGGGAATATCTCTTCTTTGTGGATTTTACCGGCGACCTGGCCGCCCCGGGCATGGACGGGGTGCTGCTGGAGCTCTCCCAGACGGCCGAGGGTTTCCGGGTGCTGGGCAATTACAAGGAGGCCTGCGGCGCAGCGTGTTCCGACGGGCAGGGCGGTGGCTTAAAATGAAAAACATTATCCTTATCGGTATGATGGGCTGCGGCAAGACCACCTGCGGCGGCCTGCTCTCCCGGCGGCTGGACCGGGAGCTGGTGGATACCGACGCCCTGATCGCCGCCCGCGAGGGACGGAGCATTCCCGAAATCTTCGCCGCCCAGGGTGAGGACCGCTTCCGGGAGCTGGAACGAGGCGTAGCCGAGGAGCTGGCCCGGCGGGAAGGGCTGGTGGTGGCCTGCGGCGGCGGCCTGCCCCTGCGGGACGACGCCATGGCTCCCCTCAAGTCCAGCGGCACCGTGGTCTTTCTGTGCCGTGACCCGGGCGAGACCTTCGACACCGTGCCCATGGACGCCCGTCCGCTGGCCCAAGAGGGGCGCGAGGCCTTTCTCGCCCGATTCCGGAACCGGGAGCCGGTCTACCGCTTCTGGGCCGATCAGATCGTCACGGATTTCTCGTCGCCGGAGGCGACGGTCAATGCCATTCTGGAGGGATTGTCATGAAATTTCTCATCATCAACGGCCCCAATCTGAACCTGCTGGGCCAGCGCGAGCCCGGCATCTATGGCGAGGAGAACTACACCGCCCTCTGCGGCCGCCTGCGCGCCTTTGCCTCCGCCCATCAGAGTACTGCCGAGTGCTTCCAGTCCAACCACGAGGGAGCCATCATCGACGCCATTCATGCCGCGCAGGGCAACTATGACGCTATCATCATGAATCCCGGCGCCTTTACCCACTATAGCTATGCCATCCTGGACGCGCTCAAGGCGGTCAGGATCCCCTGCATCGAGGTCCACATCTCCAACGTCCATCAGCGGGAAGAGTTTCGGCACAGGTCCGTGACCGCGCCCGCCTGCGTGGGTCAGATCTGCGGGCTGGGGCTGTACGGCTACGAGGCCGCCATGAGGTACTTCCTGTGCATGTCGAACTGAAAAACACCACTCGAAAGCTCTGCGTCATCGGAGATCCGGTGCTCCACTCCAAATCCCCCCTCATCCAGAACACCATGCTCTCGGCACTCGGTTTGGATTATATTTACTTATGTCAACCAGTTTCAGCTGGTCGGGCGGCAGAGTGGCTCTCCGCGGCAAAGGTGGCCGGATATGCGGGCTTCAACGCCACCATGCCCCACAAGCTGGACCTGGTCCCCCTGATGGACGAGCTGGACGAGGACGCCCGCCTATACCAGTCTGTCAATACTGTATGTATAAAAGAGGGGAAGGTATACGGATACAACACCGATGGGCGGGGCTTTTTGCAGGCACTTCTGGACGCAGGAGTGGACCCCGCCGGAAAGCGGGTGCTCCTGCTGGGCGCCGGGGGCGCGGCCAAAGCAGTCGCTCTGAAGCTGGTTCAACAGGGGTGCGTCTCCCTGACCGTATGCAACCGCACCCTGGAAAGGGCCGAGATGTTATGTCAATTCAATGCAGCCGTCATGCGCGCCGTCGGCTTTGACGCTGCAACGCTGCGGCTGGAGGCCTCTAGGGCCGATCTGCTGGTGAACTGCACCTCCCTGGGCATGGGGGGAGTGGCGGGCCAATTCGAGGATTTTCACTTTTTGGACGCCCTTCCGCATGCGGCGGCGGTGTGCGACCTCATTTACCACCCGGCTGAAACGGAGCTCCTGGCCCAGGCCCGGCTGCGGGGCCACCGGACGCTGAATGGCTTGGGCATGCTCATCCACCAGGCCGTCTTTGCTCTGGAACACTTTACGGACACCCAACTAGACGGTGCCGCCATGCGCGCCCTGGTAGAGGGCGTGCTGTGATCCGCCGCGCGGATTCTGGCGGTGCCTCATCTGTCAGAACATATCCGCCCCATGGGAAACGGGACCGCCGGATTGGCGGTCCCGTTCTTTCTCCTCTCTTCCGCGCATATACATCCAGCAGTGGAATCCAAGATGCGGGGGAGTGTTGTGAGTGTGAAAGGGAACATCGAGGAGCGGGCCTGTCAGTTGGCTCTTTACATAATCGAGAACAAAGCGACGGTGCGCGCCGCGGCTCAGAAGTTCGGTATCAGCAAGTCCACGGTTCACAAGGACCTCCAGGACCGCCTGCCTGCGTTCAATAAGCCCCTCTATTTGCAAGTGAAGGCAGTCCTGGACGAAAACAAGGCTGAGCGCCACATCCGCGGCGGTATCGCCACCCGCAAAAAATACAAGGGGGATTAGGGTTTGTCCGCATTTGCACTCGGCCAAACAGGGGGCCGCGGTCCGTATGGACCGCGGCCCCCTGTTTTACATCGTTCCATATCTGACAGGCGATCCGCCGGGGTAAGGCCCTCATACGTTGAAGCGGAACAGCACTACGTCCCCGTCCTGCATCACGTATTCTTTTCCTTCTGACCGCACCAGGTCAGTTCTCCCGCAGGCGCATGCGCCTGCGGGAACCCTGATGATTTTATCTGCTCGGGGCAAGTAAATTGCCCCTGCGCCAAGGGCTTGTCCTCCGGGTCAAGCCCTTGTACGGCGCGTACCGCGCCACCCCGCTCTGCGGGGCCCCGGAAAAGGGCCCTTATACGTTGAAGCGGAACAGTACCACGTCTCCGTCCTGCATCACGTATTCTTTCCCTTCTGACCGCACCAGGCCCTTTTCTTTTGCGTGCACCAGATCTCCGCACTTCACCAGGTCCTCAAATGCCACTACCTCCGCGCGGATAAAGCCCCGCTCGAAATCGGAGTGTATTTTTCCGGCCGCCTGAGGCGCCTTGGTCCCCTGCTTGATGGTCCAGGCCCGGCACTCATCCTCACCCGAAGTGAGAAAAGAGATGAGCCCCAGCAATGCATAGGATGCCTTGATCAGCCGATCCAAGCCGGACTCGGCGATCCCCAGATCATCCAAAAACATCTTCTTTTCATCGCTCTCCAGTTCAGCGATCTCCGCCTCCAGCTGCGCACACACGGGGATCACCTGGGCACCTTCCTTGGCGGCCACTTCAGATACCTGTTTGTAGTAGGCATTGTTTTCGTAGTCGGAGAATCCGGCCTCATCCAGGTTTGCCGCGTAGATGACAGGTTTGAGGGAGAGCAACTCAGATGTGGCGATGAGCGCCGCATCCTCCTCACTACACTCATAGGAACGAGCGGAGCGGCCTTCGTTGAGCCAGGTGAGCAGCTCCTGAAAGACTTCCGCTTCCCGTGCGGCCTTCTTATCACCCGACTTTACCAGCTTGGCGGCCTTCTCCACCCGGCGCTGGACCATCTCCATATCCGCCATGATGAGTTCGATGTCAATGATCTCGATGTCTCGCAGTGGATCGGTGGAGCCCTCCACGTGGATGACATTGGGGTCGTCAAAGCAGCGCACCACATGAACGACGGCGTCCGTGGCCCGAATATTGGAGAGAAATTTGTTCCCCAGCCCCTCTCCCTTGGAGGCTCCCTTCACTAGCCCGGCAATGTCCACGAACTCAATGACGGCGTGGGTGGTCTTCTTGGGCTTATAGAAGTCGGAGAGCCAGTCCAGGCGGTGATCCGGCACCGCCACCATCCCCACGTTGGGATCGATAGTACAGAAGGGATAGTTGGCCGACTCCGCGCCGGCATTGGTAATGGCGTTGAACAAGGTCGATTTGCCCACGTTGGGCAACCCCACGATGCCTAATTTCATGTGTCCTCACATCTCCTTAGTTTTCAAGGGTTTGCAGCTTTTTGGAGATGGCGTTTACACCATTTTTACACCATTATGCCGCATTGCTGTCTTTCTCGGCTTTTTTGTCCTCCCCTTCGGGGGCGGACAGATTGTTGGCACGCTGCCCCTGCTCAAATTGCCGTACTCCCTCCGCCAGAGATTCATCAGTCACATGAACATACCGATCCATGGTCGTCTTGATGCTGGCATGGCCCAGAAGCTTTTGGAGCGTCTTGGGCGGCATTCCGTTCTCAATAGCTCGGGTGGCATAGGTGTGCCGTAGGGCGTGCATACAGAATCGCTCGATCCCGTTCTCGTCACAGATTTTATAGAGGTGGGTATCGTAACTGCTGTTTTTGGTGGGCTCGCCAGTTCGGAAGTTGAGGAAGACCAAATCACCCAGGACAAATTCCATCTCCTTGCCGGTTCGGCGGTCAATGTAGGTCAAAGTTTCGGATAACAGCGGAGACTGTTTACGGAAATTGCGGGTGGCATGAACGGCCTTCAGAATATCATAAGCACGGTCAGTCAGCGGGATAGTCCGGTAGCTGGACACCGTTTTGGGAGGCCCAGCCCGCCAATGCCCTTGCTTGTGCCTATATTCCAAAGTCTTGTTGACTGTGAGTGTCCGCTTTTCCCAGTCGATGGCATCCCAAGTCAAACCGATCATTTCACCCGTTCGCAGCCCGGTATCCAGAATGAGAGCATACTGATAAAAATTGTGGGTACTCTTGGCCGCCTCCAGAAACTTCTGCTGCTCCTCGACCGTGAGGAAATGGATATCGTCCACCGCTCGGACAGGCTTGGTATATCGTACACCGTCCATTGGGTGCGAGTCAATCATGTGGTTCATCTTGGCCGACTTGAACATGGTCCCCATGGCGATATAGGCTTGGCGGATGGTGGAACCGGCGTAATCCTTTTCCATGCGGTTCAAAACGATCTTGCAATGCATAGGCTTTACATCGGTGAGCCGCATATCCCCCATAACAGGCTTGATGTTATGCTCATAGCGATCTCTGTAATTCCGCTTGGTGTTGGGAGACAATCCTTGAAGAAGCTCTGCCTGCCAAAACTCAAACCACTCATCCACCGTCATATCGGGCGAGGTGATCGGCTTTCCATGCTTATCTTGGTAGCGTGCCTCTTCCAGCCAATTCCGCGCCTCGGGAAGCGTGTTAAAGTAGTCCTCCACGCGCTTTCCGCTCTTGGTCATAAACCTCGCATAATATAGGCCATCCTTTCTTTGGCAGATGCCCTTACCGCATTCCTTGCCCTTTAGATTTTTTCCCATAGTGGAGTTCCTTTCTGTGTCAAAGGAAAGGACTCCCATGCAACACATACATTGTAGCATGGAAGGCTCCATTTCTCAATACTGAAATTACCTTATATGATCAGGGTTTTGCTGATGAACTCCTCGAACTCCTTGCGCTTTACCAACTTCTTGGTCCCCACAAACAGGACAAAAGGACAGTTCGGTGCCCGGAGCAGGGCATCCAAGCGATTGATGCCAATATTGCTGTATGCCGCCGCCTCCTTGATCGTTAATGTCATCTTCAAATGAACAGGCACGGTTTCCTGTCCTTTTCCCTTTCCCTCCAAATGATCCGATTTTTCCTTACCCTGCAAAGGAAAACCTCCTTCGTTTTTGATTTGCAATATGGAAATAGATTTATAATGCTGCTCCGGGTCATTTCCTGCGCTCTCGATTTAGACCACGTATTTCCAGGCCACCGCTGTGCGGTGTTTCAGCGGCAGGCGCGCCAATGCACACTATCTGCCGCTCCTGTATCACCCCCGGAGCAGGGTATGAACCGTCAGAACAAGCAGCACGGCCTTTTTCAAGGTGCAAAAACCTGTTGTGGTAGGCGTTACATAGAAAAAGCAAGACGGAAGCCGCTGCTTTCTGCATTTTTCATTAACACAATATATAGTGCTTTTTAGTTGACTACTTCAAAATGTTGTGTTATCATTCTTCTGTAATTGATTCTATGTGCGTTCCCCATCTTTGGGGGCAGGCTTTCGGCCTGGGAGCGAGGGGTCTCGCATTGCACACGTTGTCAGGTTTGTACGGGCTATCAGCGGCATTATTGCGCCCAAAGGGCGGTGTGCGGCTGATATTTTCATTTGAATAGGGATTTATCCCATCGCCAAAAGCGAGAATGACTGAAGTTCACCGAAAGGTGAACAAAAACTGGCCTTTGCCAGCATCAGCCATTCTCGCTTTTTTGTTTTGCCCAAATGCCGACAGGCTTTGAGGATATATCAAAAAAAGGAGGACACACAGTATGAAACGCAGGAAAAAGTGGAGACCCGGAGGCCGTCCCAGATCGCCCGTCACGGCGGCAAGGGGCAGCCGCAGGCAGAAAGAGAAAAATGAGCTGCGGTTGCTGCTCAGAAAGGAGGAAATGACACTTGGCGGAGCAGACATTATCGTACCAGCCGCTGGTGCTGGTGGATACGTCAAATCTCTTGCGGGATGAGTGGCTGGACTGGCGCCGGAAAGGACTTGGAGGCAGTGATGCCGCTGCTGTGCTGGGGATTTCTCCTTTTCGCACTGCCCGGGATCTCTATTACGATAAGTTAGGCATCGTAACGGCAGATGACCAGGAAAACTGGGTTGCTCTGGAGATGGGAAACCTGCTGGAGCCGCTGGTAGCCCGTATCTTTGAGAAAAAGACCGGGCTGAAGATATACCAGCGCAAATGTATGTTCCAGCACCCGGAGCATCCCTGGATGCCGGCCGATCTGGACTATCTGGTGGAACTTCCGGATGGCAGCACGGCCATTCTGGAGATCAAGACCACCAACTACAATGCCAAGGACAAATGGTGGTACAACGGCGAGGAAATTGTACCGGTCTACTATGAAGCCCAGGGCCGCCACTATATGGCGGTGATGGGCATTGACCGGGTGTACTTCTGCTGTCTGTATGGCAACAACGAGGAGGAAGTCATCATCCGGCACATTGACCGTGATGTGAGCTACCGTGATCCCCCACGCCTGCCCATGCTGTGGACAGCCTACCCGTGTCCACACCAGCCCGGTGGGGACAAAGGCCCTGTTCTGCGATAACCTGAGCTGCGAGACCAGGCATCTGCGGAAGTTTGTCCACTTTGTCGGGGAAAAGGCGATGGACATTGACGGGCTCTCCGAGGCCACTTTGGAAAAGCTGATTGGCTGGGGCTGGCTCCACAGTTACATGGATCTCTACCGGCTGGACGAGCATCGTGATGAGATCATGGGGCTGGACGGCTTTGGGGAAAAATCCTGGCAAAACCTCTGGGCGGCCATCCGGCGCAGTCGGAATACCACCTTTGAGCGGTATCTGATTGCGATGGACATTCCCATGATTGGCAACACCGCCAGCCGCACCCTGGCCCGACAGTTCCACAGCAGCCTGGATGAGTTTGAGCAGGCCGTTGTGGGCGGCTATGATTTTACCCAGCTTCCCGACTTTGGGGAAACGCTGCACAGCAACATCCACGCCTGGTTTCAGAGCGAGGAAAACTGGTACATCTGGTATGAACTGCGGGAGCTGGTGACCATCGCTCCCCCGGAGCCCCAGGTCCCTGCTGTGGAGCCTGGGAGCAATCCCTTTGTGGGGCTGACCATCGTGGTCACCGGCAAGGTGGAACCCTACACCCGTGAAGGCATCAATGCCAAGATCGAGGCCCTGGGCGCTCATGCCGGCAGTTCGGTAAGCAGCAAGACCAACTACCTGATCTGCGGCGAGAACGCCGGGAGCAAGCTGGAGAAGGCCAGGGCGTTGGGAGTGACTGTCCTGACACCTGCGGAGTTTTTCCGCATGGCCGGAGAGTAAGAGACGGGAGAGGGGTGGAAACGCCCCTCTCCCATTGCAGTAGGAGGTATCTCAAATGGAAATTACCCACGACCGTTCCTATATCAACCGCTCTGCGCTGGAATTTATAGCCCGTGGCTATGGGGCTGAGGATATTCATTCCCTCCGCTTTCAGTTCGTTTACACGGAAGCGGAGCAGGCCAGAAATGCTGCCCAAGCGAGTACAGCACAGGGTAGAAATATCATACAGGCGGCTCAGGAAAAGAATAGGGTCATGAAGCCTGTCATGGAGGCCATTGCCGCCGAGTTTGCCTGCTATCAGTATAATCCCGATCTGGAATATGGCTACGACAGCCCTGACTGGGACTTGTTCTTCTGGTGCAACGGGCTGAATACGACCACCGGCGGAAAACTCTCCGGGCGGGACTATTCCTACTTCACCCTTAATTTCAATGAGGCCCAAACTCTGGAGGAGCGCAAAAAGGTGTGCGCCCTTGTCCTTCAGCTACTGAATGACAGATTTGGGAACAGCCCCAACTTCACAGTGACCGTCCAGTACACAGCCACATTGGACGAGCAGAAGATCCGGCAGACAGCGGAGCAAATGCTCCCCGGCCTGCTCAAGCGCAAGTGTGTTTACCACGAAATGAACGGCAGACTCAAGCGGACTTCCGAGGGTGTCTTTTTCATGAAGAAGCACTCCAAGAGCCGAGGCTATCCGCTCTCTCCATCCAGCATCGTGCAGATGGGGTGGGCGCTCGACGCCGCATGATCTGATTTATCTATGCAAAAAGTGGGGCAGTTTCAAAAACTGCTCCACTTTTTTGCGCTCCACTGTAAACCTTCAGAACTGTTGAAAACGAGCGTATTGCTTCCGTATAAGGAGAGCATAAGGAGGCGAAAGCCATGTTGATCGCAATAGACCACGGAAACAAGCTCGTAAAGACCGTCAACTGCCCACCGTTCACTTCCGGCCTGGTGGAGAGTGAAGTTCAGCCCTTTGGAAGTGATGTCCTGAAATACCAGGGAAAGTATTATCAGCTCTCCGACCAGCGTATCCCTTACCGGCGGGACAAAACGGAGGACGAGCGGTTCTTCATCCTCACGCTGTTTGCCATCGCCAAAGAGATCGAGGCCGCAGACAACTACACTCCACACCCCATCTCCGTCCAACTGGCGGTGGGGCTGCCCCCGGCCCATTTTGGCGCCCAGCGGCAGACCTTTACCCGGTACTTTCTGGGGCGTGGCACGATCAGTTTTATCTATCGGAAAAAGCCCTACTCCATCGTGATTGAAAACGCTCTCTGCTTTCCGCAGTCTTATGCAGCGGCGGTCACCGTTCTGTCGGCTTTAAGCAGCGAGCCAAAGGCCCTGGTGTTGGATATTGGAGGCTTTACCGCCGACTACATCCGGGTCAAAAACGGCGAGGGCAAGCTGGACACCTGCGATTCCTTGGAGAATGGCGTGATCCTGCTCTACAATAAGATCAAGTCCAAAGTGAGTGCAGAATTGGATCTTTTGTTGGACGAGGCAGAGATCGATGCGATCCTGATTCAAAAAGCACCCCAGGCAGACCCGGCGGTGGCCCGGCTGGTGGAACAGCAAGCCCAGGAGTTCGTGAGCGATCTGTTCAGCACTCTGCGGGAGCGGGGGCTTGAACTGAAAAGCGGAAAGGTGGTATTCGTGGGCGGCGGCTCTATCCTGCTCCGGCGGCACATTGAAATGTCTGGGAAAGTCGGTACTCCCATCTTTGTGGAGGAGATCCGGACCAACGCCAAGGGCTATGAGCTGCTGTTCAGGGCCGGCCTGGGGAGCAGGTGATCGCTGTGGCGGACAAAAAAAGCCTGGGTAGGTTCACGCTGAGCTTTAGAGCACCGACAACAGCTGGATCAACTGGGGTTCATCACTTAGAACTTGTTTTTCAGGTCAGAATAAATATTCCGTTCAGCAGTACGGCGATTCAGGGCGAACAATATCCTAAAATTTAAAAATGCAAGCTGCGTTTTCGCCGGAAACGCAAAAAAGGGCGCAAAAAATAGGCCGCATAAAAAATCCCTTTCTGCGGCTTTGTTTTTTGCGCCTAAAAAGCATATTGATCTGCAAAATATCCTTGTATTTCAGGAATTGCTATGTTAATATAAAAAATAGTATGTAGTTTTGAAGGCATTACGCCCACAGTCTTCAAGACGGAATGTTTATTCTGTTTATGACGCAGAAATTCTCTGCAGGTGTGGGGGCACATATGCCGCCAGTCATTCATCTTGAAACGTTCGGTAATGAGCTCCCATGGGATCGATCCCGATCATTCATCTTAGAAATGGTGTGATAAATATGAAGGCTAAATTTTTGAGTTTACTGCTGGCGCTAACCCTTGTGATAGGCTTGCTGCCTCCAGTTGCGCTGGCGGCAGGTGAGGATGTCTCGGATCGCGAAGCATCTCCTGCTATCTGTATTCATCATACGGAGCATACCGAGGAATGTGGACACACAGAGGAATACCCCGTGTGCAGCTTCGTCTGCCCCATCTGTCCCGTGGAAGAGCAGATCGACGACGTCCTCGCCCAGCTGGAGCAGGCGGAGGAGCCGGACGAAGAAGGCATGCTGCGCCTTTCCGAGCAGGCTCTTGCCGCCAAACGGGCATTCGAGCGTCTGGAGTGGGAGGAGCAGGCGCAGATCGACGAAGGCAAGATCGACATGCTTTTAGCGTTTGTGGAGACCCTGAATGTTCAGACGCTGGACGGTGTCGACAGCACTGCCGACGGAATGAAGATTGCCACCGCCGATATCCGGGCGGAGGGCGTGACCGATCAAGCTTTGTCAAACAACGGCACTTTTAGTGTCGATTTCTCCAAGCAGTTTACCCTGCACATTGCGGTGGAGAGCAAGCTGAATCTGGCGAACAAAAAGGTGGAGATCACCGTGCCCGACGGGCTGACCGTGGTGGAATACCCGATCCCCGAGCGGGGCGGCATGGCGGAGAGCGTAACGCCTGACAGCATTGACGAGCTGCACAGTGGGAACAACTACGGCGGTTACCGTCCCACAAATGGCGCCATCACCTATTCCCTCAAAAATACGGCGGAAAAGAACAGCTTTAATATCGTTCTGGCCCCGGACACCGTTCTCTGGAACAGAAGTTCGGCGCAGGTACTTAAGGATCCGCTCAAAATCAGAGTCTACACAGACGCTCAAACATATCAGACAATCTCCGCCACCCCCAAGATCACGGGCAAATACAATGATAAAGATGATGACAACAGAGCCATCCAGACCGGCCCCAGACTGTCCCGGGTTGGCGTGAAGACCGGTGTACCCGTGGCGAAGGATCAGCCCTTTGCCCTGCGGCAAATCTGGATCAACCCGGACAAGGACTACATCGATATGCCCCAGTTCTTCAAGAAGCTGGAAGTCACTCTCGCCCTGCCATACTACACAAAAAATGGCAGCAATACTTATGCGGAATTTGACCACATCACCTATGACCCTGCGGGACAGTCCACCAGGCCCAACCTGCTGGATCCGGAAAATCACAAGGATAAGGATGACGGCTTTACCTTCAAGAAAACGCAAAACGATACCAATCACACCGTCACACTGACCTGGACAAACCTGTATCTGGAGTACGGCCAGGACTACTTTACCCCTTACTTTAAGTGGACATCTGATTGTGACGTCACAGCTACAGATGCCGTCAAGTGGGGCAGCGCTTCGATTCTCAACACCGGTAAGTCAGCCCCCGGATGCTACGAGGGGAAGACGCCCACTGCCGGCGCTGCCTCCGCAGTGGGCGGAACGATCACCTGGCAGGACGGCAGTACATGGTATCTCTATAATGGTGACTGCACGACATTCAGCTTCACGGCCCAAGCAGGAGAGAGCATGAGTGTGACGGGAAAAGCCAACAATCAGCCAATCTATAATAATTACGCAGGCGATTCCGATATTACCTATTATCTGGGACAGTTCCATGTGGTCAACCAGGGCGGCGATAAGAGCGCTGCAAAGACGGTGGAATTCACCTATGGAAACAATGATAAAATTGGCGTCACCGCCCAGAAGATCCCCGCAACCACGGGCAATACTGTGGAAGTCTGGTACACGACGACAACGAACCCAACCGAGCGAAAGTACAACGGCACCCTCACCAGCAGCGGCGGCTTTGTCACCTTTACCGCCCAGATGGCAGGACTTGGCAAGGACGAGTATTTCACCAAGATCAAGGCAAATGTAGGCAGCTATGAGAAGGACTACGTGGGCTATGTGTCCTCCCGTGATCAGGATCCCACGTCGGGATACGCCACCACCTTCGGCAAGCTGCTGACCGCAGACGCGGGTACTTATTCCAACTTTGCTTCCATGAAAATGTACGATACTAGTCCTGATGGGAGCACAGCCACAGCCAACTATACCGTAAACGTCACAAGCAAAAGAGGCGAGATCCCCCTGGCCATGGAACAGGCATACAAGGAAGGCACCTTGGAGCGGCTGCCCATCCTGAGCAAGACCTCCGCAACGGCGGGAGACACCATTACCTTCAACGGCCTGCTCAGCTCCTCCGCCTATCCCTATTCCTCCAACAATGTTACAACGGATCAGGAAATCTATATCCGTCTGCCGGAAAAAATCACGGTCGAAAACCTCAAGCTGTACCAAGAGGTTGGAAGAAAGGCGGATAAGGTATTCCTGCTCGATGCAGTCACGGAGACGGTACAGAAGCCCACAAGAACAGTAATACCCGAAACCGCATACAAGTTTGAGGCTGTGACATCTGCCGAAGCAGGCTACAAGCTGTACAAGATTACCTTTACGAACGGAGATAACCCCGTAAAGGTCGGCTGGTTCGGCCCGGACCTGGGGCAGTATCAGGTTGGGATTTCCTTTGATATGGAGATCGCCAAGGACGCGGACGCCATGACCCTGGATATGCGGGACTGCGTACGGTTCAAGAGCGCATCCCTGACCTCCACATCCAACAACGGCACTCTGGCCCAATATCAGGTTATGGATGAGGGGGTGCGGTACAGCACCTTCAACGTCAACGCCAAGGGTACAAAGCTGTCTGTGGTGGCAGCCCGGCTGGGCCTGACCTTCACCTTCGGCGCAAGAGTGACGGAGAAGAGTTCTACGGCTGTGTTCGATGCGACGGAGTACTCCAACTTTGAGGTTGACAAGAAAAAGGTCTACCTGAAGGACGCAAATCACGTGGTGGACATGCTGTTCACCCTGAAGAATGAAACAGGCAGAGCATTTACCGAGGAGGACGCCCAGGCCTTCTATTACTTTATTCCGGTGCCTGAGACGGGAGACCTCTGGGACAGCCATATGCAGGATCGGCCCTTTGAATTTCATATGAGCCTGACCCGTGCGCCGGAGCTTCGGGGCATCTCTGCGGAGCACATCCTGGTCACCTACGCCACGGAGATTGAGTCAACGGCAGCGGCGGGTGAAACGAAGCATTACACCAATACGGCTAACTACAAGACAGAGGAGGTGCTGTTAGCGGGGTGTACTACCGAGAAAGAAAAGGCTGAGCGGTGGAGAGAAGTCAAAATGATCCGCATTGCGGCGAAGCCTGAGATTACGTCTATCCCGGAAAACGCCGAGCTGAAAGTCAACATGCGACTGGAGCCGACGTTTGAGGAGAACGCGGACTTGGTGGGCAGTGAGATCAACTTCGGACCCTGCGGTGTGTCCCCCTATTCCGTGGGCAATACGCCGAATCAGGGTCACAACCCCCTGCCCCGGATCCAGGTGGAATTCCAGACGGGCGTTATCGGAGGGAAGATTTTCCTCGATAAGAATTTTAACGGCACATATGACGAAGGCACGGATGCGCTCTACACCGGCAGTGTTACGGTAGAAGCGAACCACAGCAACGGCAATGAAAACTGTACGGAGGGGGATGATGCGCATAAGACAACCACCCAAAATGGAACATTTAACTTCACCGGCCGCCGGGCGGACACCTACCATGTAACCGTCACCAATCCCGGCAGTACCAACGCCAACGACGAAAATCCGCTGAAATTCTCCCTGCCGGAAAGCGGAGGAAAGTTCTCGCTGGATGCGGGAGAGAACACCGCCACGGTCAGCGTTGTTCTGGATATGAATAAAAACCCTAATGACATCGAGGATGCACAGTCCCTTCTGGTCGGTTTCCAGCAGCCCCATACGGTGACGTTCAACGCAATGAATGCTACACTGGACAAAACTTCAACAAAGGTGTGGCACGGAGATCAGCTGGGAACTGTTCCAACGGTTACGGTTGGTAATGGCTATCGTTTTACCGGCACGTGGACGGAAGGAGCTAAAACATATACTGCTGAACAACTCAAGAATGAAACGATTTCCAGCGACAGAACCTTTACAGCGGAAGTAAAACAGCTCTATTCCCTCACCTATGACCTCAACGGTGGCAGCGGAGCAGACGCCCCGAAGGCCTCCACGCATATCGCAGGCGAGAAGGTCAGCCCCGATTATAGCAATACGACGAAGCTGAAAAAAGGCGAGAATACGATCTTCGTTGGTTGGAGTGAAGCGCAGATCACGGAGGTTCTTCAGGCAGATGCGGCGAAGGAGGACATCGACAAGATTATCTCGCATGATGAGCACATCATGCCCGCCCAAGATGTTACGCTTTATGCCGTCTACGCGGTGGACGGCAACGGCAACGGCAACCCGGATTACAATGATGATGCCGTCCATGTCCGTTACCACGGCAACAACGGCGACTATACGGACATTCTCTGCCCCCACCACCATGTGGTAGGCGCAACGGCGCAGCTCTCCACCAGCGGTACGGTTTCCGGCAAGAGCTTGGGCCATGATAAACCGGCATCTGCTGCCAGCGGCGAGGTAATCTCCCATACCTTTACCTTCACCGATAAAACCACAGGCAACGCCCACATCTTCATCGGCTGGAGCACATCGCCGATTCTGGACAAAGTGATCAAAACCAAGGCGGATTATGACGGATTGGCGAACAGTATTGTGACAGAAGTAACGATGGAAAAGGCGAAGGTTGACGGCGGAAACGCCGACACAGACGGCAACACCAATGTTTATGCTGTCTGGGCGGCTGACAGAAACGGGAATAAAACGGCGGACTATCTGGAAGAGTATACGCTGACCTACAATAACAATGCCCAGCAGGGCGGTACTGTCAGCACTGTACCTACGGATAACCACATTTATATCCCTGGAGACAAGGCAGAGCTAAGCGAAGATATACCTACCCACAGCGATGATGTAGATGGTAAGAAGGTTGTCTTTATCGGCTGGACTGAAGCGCAGACGAATGCGATTTTTAGTCGCGCGGACATCGCACCGGCAACGGTCACCGAGGTCACCTTCGGCAGTGCCAACAAGACAGTTTACGCCGCATGGGGCTATGATGAGAATGGCAACGGAACAGCCGACGTGCTGGAGACCTATACCCTCACCTATGACCTCAACAGCGGCAACGAAACTGCACCGGCGAAGGTATCGGGCATTGCAAAGAACGCCGAGATCACATTGACAGCGGAGAAGAACTTTACCAGAAATCTTAATGAGATCTTTGTGGGCTGGAGTGTGACAAAGTTAGATGCCGCGCTCACGGCGGAGACGAAACAGGAGGATGTGGAAAAATTCCTGATTACCGGAACAACGTATCGGATCGGAACGGCGGATGTGACACTCTACGCAGTATGGGCGATTGACAGCAATGGAGATGGAACGCCGGACTATCAGACCACCTATACCGTGACCTATGATCTGGATGGCGGTAGTCCTGCCGGGGATGTGACATACAATCAGGAGAAAGTAAAGCCCGGTACAACTGTTACAGTCAAGGCGGCGCCCACAAGGGGCAGCTATTCCTTTGGCGGATGGAACGACGGTACAAACACTTATCAGCCTGGCGCTAAACTGACCGTAAACGCCGATCTGACACTCACCGCCCAATGGATCTCTACCGGCAGCGGAGGAGGAAGTACCTCCCATATTATTAAGGCGGAAGCGGGTCCGGGCGGAGCCATTGCCCCCTCTGGCTCTGTGCGTGTCACCCACGGCGGCAGCAAAACCTTTACCGTCACACCGGATACGGACCATCGGATCGTTGACATCCTGGTAGACGGCGAAAGTGTGGGAGTTGTCAGTAAGTACACCTTTGAGAATGTCCGGGAAAGGCACACCATTGAAGCCATTTTTGAAAAGATTCCAACCGTGGCCGATCCCGAAGGTACCGATGTTTTCAAGTGGCTCAATACTGCGGATCACATTCAGTATCTCCATGGCTACCCGGACAACCTGTTTGGGCCAGATGATAACATGACCCGCGCCGAGGTCGCCCAGATGTTCTACAACCTGCTTTTGGAGCAGGAGGTGCCGGTCACCGTCCATTTTGACGATGTCCCGGACACCGCATGGTACAGTAAAGCGGTCAATACCCTGGGTTCCTTGGGAATCGTGGCTGGCATTGGCGATGGGCAGTATGCCCCGGAGCGTCCCATCACCAGAGCGGAGTTCACTGTCATCGCCATGCGTTTTGCCAAGTTGCCCGAGGGCGGCACAAATATCTTCAGCGATGTTGTTGAACACGCCTGGTACTACGATTATGTGATAGGCTCCATTCAATATGGTTGGATCACCGGCTATCCTGATGGAACCTTCCGGCCGGAAAATACCATCACCCGGGCGGAAGTCACGACGATCGTGAACCGAATGCTTGATCGGAGCGCAGATAAAAGTTTTGTGGACCGCCACGGAGATAGGTTGAATCAGTTTTTTGATGTGAGCAAGTCCTATTGGGCCTACTACCAAATCATGGAGGCCGCAAACGCCCACCATTGTACCAAGAACGGTCTGGAGGAGATCTGGAAGGATTGACCGGACTTCGCACTGCCCCACCTCCGGCTGCGTCCAAGCAGGCGCAGCCGAAGGCGGGTTAGGTCAGACGAGACACAGAGAGGGATTATGGAGAAAACAAGAGTGGGTGGCACCAAAGGCCGCAGCGGAGCCGGGGATCATGTATCTGACCTTTGACGATGGGCCATCCGCCAATACGGAGGAGATCCTGTCCATTCTGCGGGAAAAGGACGTGAAGGCAACATTCTTTGTGGTGACCAGGGGCGGCGAGAAGGCGGTAAGCTCTATGAAACAGATCGTTGCGGAGGGCCACACACTGGGAATGCACAGCTACACCCATGATTATTATACCATCTATGACTCAGTGGAGGCATTTTTAGAGGACTACTATCAGCTATTTTGCCTCATTCGTGAAGAGGTGGGCGTTACCCCCACCGTGTTTCGTTTTCCCGGTGGGAGCATCAATGGCTACAACCAAGGCTTATATCAGGAGATCATAGCTGAAATGCTGCGCCGTGGCTTTGTCTACTACGACTGGAACCTCTCTGCAGAGGATGCGTTCCATGTTTCCCCGTCTGCGGAGGATATTCTGAACAATATTCTGGACAGTTCCAACGGCAGAACACGCGGCATTGTTCTGATGCACGACTCCGATCAGTGTAAAACCACAGTGGAGGCTCTGCCGGAGTTGATCGATGGCCTGCGGGAGCAGGGATTTATCTTCCAGCGGATTGATCGGTCTGTAAAGCCCATTATTTTCAGCTACAAAGATAAAGTGTCCTCCTAATCGTGCGGCACAAAAGAGCAAGGCCTCGGCGGCTATGAACATCATGATGAATGAGATTTAGAGAAAAAGAAATGTGATCGTGAAAAAATGGGGAGCTGGAGCTGAAGAATGTGACATATTTCGGGATCTTGGAGATTTGATCCCGCAAATGGGCGACAATGAAGCGATACTCCCCTCCCGTGAGAATGGCCCCTGCGTAGCAGGGGTGTATATCGCAGGATAGAAAGGAGGAGCCTCCCATGGATCACATATCCTTCAACAGCATCTATATGCGCTTCGGCGCCGGGCTGCAGGCCTGGGTGGAGAGTCGGATGCGGCTCTACGCCAGTCGGGACGGCTCCCTCCTCGCCCTGCGCAACGAGGCGTGAGGCCCCCTGCGTGTGGAGCGCCGAACCGGACGAGGCATGGATCTGCGCATTAGCTCCCGGAGCTTGACCCAGATCCTGGAGTACTGGCATCCCACTGGTAGGCGTATCCCCGCCGTCTACGCCGACGGCCCCGACGCCATCCTTCTTTCACGGCAGGAGGAGTTGGAGGAGGACATGAGCGAGACGGAGTTCCTCTGCCGGTTTCACCCCCTGGCAACGGAGGGGATGCGAAGCTATGGGGTGGAAGTGAGGAAGGAAGGACAACTTTCCTTACAAAGCCTTTCCCACCTTGTCGGGCGCCGATCCGCCGGGGGAAACCCTGGCTTTCCTCCCTGGCTCTGGCCGGGAACTCTCCACCCGGAAGACAGAGGGAGGACTCCTGCTTCAGGACAAAAACCTTATGGGGTTTGTCCTGAAGCAGTGGGACGGAAGGCCCCTCTTTCGCCGGGAGGTGGAGGGATCTGTCCTGATTTCCCCCCATCCCATCGAGCTTGCTATGTATGAGACACCCGAACACTTTATTCCTCTGGACAGGGAGAGCTCCCTCCGAGACAGACCCTCCGGCCGGAGTTTTTCTCCTTCTGGAAGGCGGCGGAAAAACTCTGCCCTCCTGTGGGGAACCAACGTAGCCATGGTGCGCTCCAAAAGGCTGTGGGTCACCAACACCAGCGGCATCAGAAACGTGAGCCGGAACCGGGGACTCTGGATGGGAAAGATCGGATTTTCCCATTGGCAGTTTTTTCTGGGCCGGTATGCGGATCTGGCCGAGGCAGCGGCGGTGGTCCGGGAGGCAGAGAAAGCCAGGGATGAGGTGGTGGGCCAGCTGGATCAGCTCCAGGATCGTGCGGGTCAGGAGCTGGAGCGGAGGCTGGGAAAGCTGCTGGAGGACTTTCGGGATAAAAGGGCTGCGGCAGCGGCCGGAGCGACAGAGAATTGAGTGCGGCGTAGCCGCGCCGTTTCAGTGGGAGGGAGTGGACACGGATGGACTATGTTACCTGCGGGAAAAATTATATCCGTTTCAGTGCCGGGCTACGCCCCTTTGCAGAGAAGCACATGCGGCTCTACGCCACCCGGGATAGCTCCTGTCTGGCTCTCCGAAACGAGATGGGCGGTCCGTTGACAGTGGAGACGAGCCATACCCACAGCATGGATATGCAGATACGCTCCAGTTCTCTGGCCCAGATGCTGCGCCTCTGGCAGAGCGGCAAGCAGCGGATCCCGGCCGTTTATGCAGAAAGCCCGGACGCCGTTTTTCTGGCCCGGCAGGAAGAAACGCCGAATGGGGATCTGCCAGAGGGGGAGTTTCTGCGGCTCTATGTTCCCATCCCTGCGGAGGAGCTGCGGCGGCAGTCCATGACCCTCACAAGCCAGGGGCTTCTCTTTCCCAAAAAATTTATGGTGCGCTGTGAGCTGACCCAAAAAAAGGACGCCCTTATCTTCCACCAGCGGAACGATGGCCCGGTGGTCGGCCTGGAGACGGCGGAGGGGATCCTCTACCAGGATCCCGCAGTCATCGACTTTGCCCGGCGGCATTGGAAGGACAAGCCCCTCTATCGCCGGACGGTAGAGGGGGCCCTGGTGCTATCCCCCGATCTTATGTGGCTGGCCCGGCTGGATAGCCTCAAAAACGAAAAGACTCTGGACAGGGAAAAGCTGCGGGGCCGGCTGTGGGTGGATATGGACCGGATGTATGTCCTTAACGGGGCAGCGGAAATCGCCGATGTGCTGGGGACCCGGGCGGCGGTGTGCTGCTATGGGCCCTACCTGGGCCTGACGGCCGACCGGGACGGAGATGTGTCCATTGAGAGGACGGAGGAGGGGGTTCGGTTCGCCTCCCAACTCCTCTGTCAACAACTGGCCCCCCGCTACGGCGCAGGAACGGAGCGGCTCTATCTGGCCCCCCACGGAGATCTGCTGATCTTTTCCTCCAGCCCCACCGGGGAGGAGCACGAATTTCCTCCCCGGGAATACTTCTGTCGCCTTCTTATGACGCCCATCCGCCCCCACCGGATCCTCCGCCATCAGAGCAATAAGCCAACCAGGAGGAGTATCTCATGACTGGAGAGATGGTGGGCTACGGCGGTGCTACAGCTGTTCCTGCGGGTATTTTCATCAGAAAAGAGCTACATTTCCTCCACAGCGGGACTACCGTTGGTGGGCCGGGTGGCCGTATTGAAAGGCACTGCACAATGTCAAAAGGTGACCTTCCGAAGCGGATTGGAGCTAATGCGTTTGGTACGCGGGATGCCGTTTCCTATCAAAGAGATGAGCTGCGGGCGAATCAGGGAATCATATAAGGTTTCCTGTTCAACGCCGAGAATAGAAAGAGAACGTATCTGATGGACAATACATTATTAAATTATTGCCAGCGCATGGGGCTGGAAATGCTGCTAACCCAGTGGGACTATGAAAAAAACGGAACGCTTACCCCAGATCGTGTGACATACGGCAGCCATGCTAAGGCTTGGTGGATCTGCGAAAAGGGACATAGCTGGCAGGCTATCGTCAAATCCCGCATCAGTGGATGCGGATGCCCCGTATGTGGTATGCGTCTGCTGGTGCCCGGCGTAAACGATTTGGCGACCATACACCCGGAGCTTGTCCATCAGTGGCACCCGAGCAAAAACGGAGCGCTTCTTCCAACCGATGTGATGCCCGGTACCCAGCGTAAGGTTTGGTGGCAATGCGAGAAAGGGCATGAATGGCAGGCAGCTGTTTCTTCCAGAGCCGCCGGCAGAGGCTGTCCGGTATGTACCGGTAAGGTGGTAGTTCCTGGCGTGAATGACCTTGCCAGCCAATATCCGGAAATTGCGGCGCATTGGCATGAAACGAAAAATGCTCCCCCTCACGCCGCAAATGGTAACGCCGTATAGTAACCGTTCTGTCTGGTGGCGATGTTCGCTGGGCCATGAATACAGAACGACCGTGTCAAGCCGCACCATGCGGGATGGCGGCTGCCCGTACTGTAGTGGACACCGTGTTTTGGCCGGTTTCAACGATCTGGCAACTCTGGAACCGGAAATTGCGGCAGAGTGGTATGAAGACTTAAATGCTCCTCTTACGCCGGAGATGGTAACGGTGGGAGCTCATCGGAAGGTCTGGTGGGAATGCAGCGAGGGACATGTCTGGAAATCAGTGATCTATTCCAGAACAGGGGCTCAGCGCTGTGGATGTCCTGTGTGTGCGGGTAGGGTAAAAATAAAGCGGCGAGACGGATATGAGGATTCATTGGCAAAGGTCTAAAAGTGGTGAACATATATGATTACATATGATGCTGAGCCCTGTGGCAGCCGCTATCAGGATTTAGCCGGACGGCGATTTGGGCGGCTTGTTGCTTTAGAACGAACAAGTAAACGTGTTTCAGATGGATGCTTTTGCTGGCTGTGCCGCTGTGACTGCGGCAATTTGACTGTTACCAGCAGTAATAAGCTTTTACAAGGTCGGACAATGAGCTGCGGGTGCTATCAAAAAGAACGGCTGCAGTCCAGCCGCTCGTATATTGCCGGTACCTGCGTGGAGATCATACGCTCAAAAAAATACCGGCCAGTAATACCAGCGGTATAAGAAATGTGAGCCGGAGCCGGGGGCTTTGGCTGGCAAAAATATCGTTTGCACGGAGGCAATTTTTCCTTGGTCGATATAAGGATATTGCCGATGCAGCCGCGGTCGTCGAAGCAGCAGAAAAGCTCCGGGACGAAGTGGTTGACGAAATTGATCAGCTGCAGGACAAGGCGGTTGATGTGCTTGCAGTTCGAATTGCAGAGCTGGTAGAGGAATTCCATACTGATAAGGCAAAAGTATTTTTGAAGGCCGGCATAACGAATCCGCAAGGGTTTATGGAATTGGACGAAAATGCACTGTAATCAAATTGCTTAAAGCAGAATACGGATTGTATCTGAGTTTTTCCCGTTGTTGTCTTTTGATTGGAAATCAAGCCATAGTATAAAGTCATATTTATCGGCAAGGCGACAGCACTGCCGATAAGAGAGGAGATGATGCCTGCCGCCTGTGTGCCAGCCGTGTGAACGGAGGGAGCCATACGGTGTGATCGGTTTTTTGAAATGCCGTCACATTGAAATAGGCTACTGCCTGCATGTGCCAGGACACACTGCTTTACGGGCGACATCCAGGTATCATTTCAGTCGATGTAGAAAAGGGATCCCACTTTTGGCAGAAGAGCAGAGGATTTTCCCTTTTGCTATGTACGACAAAAAAGTCAGATATTTCAATGTGACCGAAGCGGCCGATGTTGCGCAAAAGCGCAGCATCGGCCGCTTTTTTATTTGCAGATACTTTGTAAGGTGCCGGGGGCCTCCACTCGGTCTGAATTTCAAAAAATTCAGACTGAACGGAGGATATTGCCATGCGATTTTGGAACGATGGCAAAGGCGAGGCAAACATGGTACAAAACCAGTTCACCAAATACTTGGTGATTTCCGTACAGCGGAAGAAAAGCGCAGTCCTGCAGGGCCGCAGAAAGATCCGGGACAGCGAAACTTTCACCGATGATTGGGACGCTCTCCCTGGGATCGCGGTAGAGGAGGACTATGCCCAGCAGGTCAGCTCTCCACTGGACTTTGAAAATGCCGCTTTGGGCCGGGCCTTGACCCAGCTGAAGGAGCGGGATCGTTACATCTTCTTCGCCCGGGTACTGGACGAGAGAGCATTTGACGACCTTGCCATGGAACTGGGTATGGGCTACAAAGGTGTTGCGGCAGCCTATTACCGGGCAATCGAAAAGATAAAGAGAGAAATGGGGCGAGAGAAACTGTGAACTTTAAGGAACTGCTCCAACGGGCCAAGGCGGGTGACCAGCAAGCCAAGTGGGAGATCTTCTCCATGTATCGGACGTTGCTGGTGAAAGAGGCAGTCGTCAACGGGGTGTTCGATGAGGATATTTACCAGGAACTCTGTGAAACGCTGTTCCTCTGCATCCAAAAATTCCGCATCTGATATAGGCACTATAAGAAAGTGGCCGGAGGATCATCCCCCGGCCATTTTCCTATGGTGCTTATTTGCGTTTATTCTACCTTCGCTCCGCCATCTTTCTGGTAAAAATGGCAGTACAGATTATAGTCCCGCTCCCTTGTGATCAGACGCAGCCACACATAGAGCAGGCCCGTTTCCCCATACAAATTGAACTCTGTGGGCTCGGAGGTAATCTCCGCATAGCTCCGGCACATACGGCGAAGGCTCCGGAGCGTTTGAAACTCTGGGAGCGCAAGCAATGACGCCTGGAAATCATCGATCTCCTCGGCAAGCGCCCCGGCGGCCCGCTCGCCTTGGCATGGATACCAGGTTGTCCACCATTTGCGGCCATCGTAGTCAGAGCGGGAATAGGCCAGCTCCGAAACAGGGTGCTCCAAAGAACTCAGGGGAAATTTCTTCTGTGGGCCGGTGAAGATATGGCTGAATCCACAGGCCGGCACAAGGGCCACATCTGCACTGTCGGAGGGCGGCTCCAGTCGGTCTTCCCGGACAGCCCACCAGTCCCGGATGGGCAGCGCCGCGCCATTGGCATCCCGGAGGGCTTCGTCCATCCCACAGGCCGGACAGATATGGACATCAAGGGCTCGGCTCAGGGCGTTTTCCACCAGGCGGTCACGGAGCGGGCCGCCGCAGCGCAGGCATTGGATCGGCACCGCAGCGTCAGGGTAGAAAAGCGCACGGTCTTTTGCCCAAGTACTCAACAGTTCTGCTTGAGGGTAGAGATAGATATTCATGTTTCTTCTCCTTTCGATTTCGTGTCAATCAGGCGATTTTCTGCTCACCCCAACGGATTTGGAAATGGCCTTCCTCATCGAGTTCCCGGCGCATCAGCAGGGCCATCAGGTTGTAGTCAATCCCGAACTTGTCATAGATTTCATCCAGATCGGCGTCTTTTCCTTTCATGAATAGATTGAGCTTTTCTTTTGCCACCACCATCTGCATGAGATTGGACTCCAGACTTCCGGCGTAGGTGAGGAAGTAGATGTCCTTATACTCCGTAGAGGTGTAGCGGATAAAGCGCATATAAAACTGGCTCATGCCGGAATTGTTGTAGTGCAGCTCCGGGATAATAATTTTGTTGACGAACTCGAAGTTGACGCTGGAGGGCAGGCTCTGCTGGGTGCAGAGAAGGATTCCGTTGCCACTCTCCCGAAGTGTCTTACGGAGGGCACGGCGTTTGGCGAAGGATGTGGTAGAGCCGGTGACTACGAACAGTGGGCGGTCTGGCAGGTGCTCTTTGAACGCTGCCACATAGGAGTCCAACACGACTTTATGCCGCACCCCGATAGCCACCACCTCGTTGTCCCACTGGGAAGCCATTTCCACTGCCTTTTTGATCTTCACGGGTGTGCCGCCTGTGTACTCTGCCATTGTGTCGGGCGCCGCACTGACCCGGAGCAGCAGTGTGATCTGCTGCATCAGTCTGAGCATGGCGTCCTTCCGATGGTTTCCGGTGGAGGCAAAGTAATTGCGCCACAGGCGTCCAAACTCCTTGGCCACCTGCACATACACAGCCCGCTCCTCTGCGGAGAAATTCACCGGCGTCTGATGGATCCGCCTGATCTCTTTCCCGGTCACCTCTTCAAAGGTGCGGGTGATGACCGTCTTTGCCAAAATGTCGTTGAGGGCATCGGCGTTGTAGATGTCCTGGGTACGCTCCCCTACGCCGAAGACAGTGGTTTTCTCCGGCAGATGGCAGGCGGAGAACAGGGTGTAACCCTTTTTGTAGGCAGGGATAGGCTTACCGTAGTAGTTGGTATTCTCCCGGCTCACAACACGCTTGTCCTCCCGGTCAAAGTAGTAGGCCGTATCACACCAGCAGAGCATATTGACGGAGTTGTTATAGAGCAGCTCCAGCTGAGGGGCAAACTCCGAAATGTTGTTGCGGGTACTGGTGCCCGTGGTCAGCAGCTTACTCCGGCAGCGCCGGAAACAGTCCAAAGCGGCCTTGGCCCGTACCGAATAGGGGTTGGAGATCTCATCGCTTTCATCCAGCACCAGCTGGATCTTCTGATGGTGCAGCTTGACCCACTTTTTGATCTGCCTGCGGAACTGCCCCATCTTATTGAGTGTCATCAGCACAAAGTCGCCGGGGCGGATACGCTCCAGATCCTTCAGACGCTCCACAAACACATAGGGCAGGCTGTAATTCTTCAACACCACATCCCAGTTGTTGCGGATGGAGATGGCAGAGGAGATCACCCAGGTGGAGTGCAGTCCCTGCTGTTCCATTCGGCACATCCCGGTGGCGATGGCGGCCAGGGTCTTGCCGCTGCCCTGCTCCCACTGAAGAAGGCCGTACCGCTTTTGCAGGATACGGTTGATGTCCTGTTTCTGAATATCATTGAGCTGGATGACCTCTTCATTCTCTGCGTCCCAGAGGGTAAATTCATTCAGCCATACAGCGATGTCGGGCTCTTCCGCCATATCCTGAAACGGCTGGCTTTGGGTATCGTATTCCTGTCGCTTGCGCCGCAGAAGCTGCTCAAATCCGGGAAACCGCTCCGGGGTATTGTCCAGTACGGCCTGATAGATGGGGACAGGCTCCCGGAGGTGTTCCGGGATCTGTCTGGCGGCCTTTTGGCTGTATGCCTTATATGTGAACTGATCGTTTTGCTTGACCAGAGCCACCACGTCCCGAGGCGGCTTCTTATCCTGTTGGCTCAGGGCCCGACGAAGGTAGGCCAGCACCTTGGCCTCCGTCAGCTTCTTGCGCTCCCATTCCTCATACTCCATATCATGGGGGCGCTCCTGGGTATAAAAGCGATGGAGATACTCGCAGCACTTCATGTATTTGTCCTTGGTGGCCGGGTGGATCTTGATCTGGTAGAGGAGCTTCTGCGTTTCATAGGCAAACTGGCCGGTGCCCTGGTGGCTTCGGGCCAGCTCCAGCATTACCTGGGCCTTATTCTGCTCCAACTCCGCTTTCGGGAGCATGAGCGCTCTCTCGTAGAGCCGTTTCGCTTCCTCCACAGGATCGAACCCATGCGAAAGAGAGTACAGGGTCTCGGTAGCATAGCGGCGGGGCGTCCAGCCGCTCACCTCACTTTTCCTCTGCCAGAGCTGAAGTTTTGTGGGGAAGTCACTGACGCCCATCTGTCGAAAAGCGTTATCCGGCAGGTTGACCTGGCCGAGAAAACTGTACCGGCTCTCCATCTCCCGGATTGCAGTGCCATCCGCAAAGGAGTCGGCCAAAAAGGACTGGGGCACCACCAGGGCGAGAATGCCCAGAGGCTTGAGCAGTTCCGCCGCCTTGACGCAGTAGTAGAGCTGGGACAGGCAATCGCCGTCCGGGGTGTACCACCGCAGATTGAAGGGCGGATTGCCCACAACATAGTCAAAGCGCACCTCCGGCTGGTAGGTGCGGATATCGCCAAGCTCCAGGTTGGCTGCAGGATAAAGATGATGAGCTACTTTATAGGCTTTGGGGTCTACCTCACAGCCATAGATGTTTGACTCCACGGGCATGAAATTGAAGAAATTGCCCATACCACAGGTCAGGTCGGCAATCAGGTCGGCATCGGACA
>OGDN01000872.1_pt1 | contig 56744 bp, 77 predicted proteins | sample 1570271 | NCBI WGS metagenome assembly OGDN01 (sample SAMEA4384481, study PRJEB24528) | human gut metagenome | reverse complement strand
AACCCGCGGTCTCAACCTTGGCAAGGTTGCGCTTTACCAACTAAGCTATGTCCGCGTGTGTTTCCTTGGCGAGGTCTCCCTGCCGAAGCACGAGTGTTTACTATACACACATGCGTGTAGTTCGTCCAGCTGCGGCGTGTCGCCTGTAATTGCATACTCTCGCTTATGGCTAAAGCGTGCGCTTCGGGCAATGAATTCCAGTTACTCTAGAGGTATGAGTGAAGCAGCGAAGGACACCGGCGCAGTATTGATCGCCGCATTCGAGGGATGGAATGATGCCTGTCAGGCGGCGACGAACGCGGTGCGCCATCTGGTCAAGCGATATGAGTCCCGCGAGATTCGTCATATTAGATGTGATGATTTCTATGACTATCAGGTTGCCCGTCCTATGCTGTGCCATGTTTCGGGTCGCACCAATCTTATCTGGCCGCAGACCACGTTCTACGACATCACGTTGGACGCAGGCAAGCATATCTATGCGCAGATCGCCCCCGAACCGAACTATCGGTGGAAGGAATACTGTAGCCAGAGTCTGGCCATTGCCGATGAGCTGGATGTCAATCGGATCATTACGTTAGGTTCGATGTTCTCCGATTGCCCGCATACCCGTCCGTTGCCCATCGCCGTCAGCGACGGAGACTGTCAATGCGAAGGAGACCGGTCGTATAACGGCCCGGTGGGCATTCCTACCGTTTTGGATGTGGCCGCCGCGCAGCAAGGTTTTGCTCATTCCTCGATGTGGGTGTCCATCCCCCAATATTTGGGCAGCGACGAATGTTCTGCCGGCACTATGCGATTGCTGGATGCGTTGGGCAAGCATATCGGCTTCACCTTCGATGCGGCAGATCTGAAGCAGAAAGCCGAACAGTGGAAGGCGCAGGCATCGATACTGGTTCGTTGTAATGACCAGCTTCACGATTACGTGGAGCATTTGGAGCACGACTACGACTTGCAGCAGAAAGCCGAGGCGGAGGCTTCCTTGGGAGCGCCCCAGGCCGAACAACTAGTCAAAGAAGCGGAAGCGTTTCTACGCCAGATGGGCAATTAGCCCTATATACACAATATCCCGCTGACGGGAGCTGGCTCGCGTAGCGAGACTGAGGGTGGTTCTGCTGGCATATTCCAGTGACCACCCCCAGTCAGCTTCGCTGACGGCTCCCGCCAGCGGGAGCACCATTATATTGGAGTCGTCTATCGACCCGTCTTATGCCGCAGCCGCCACGGAGGGATCGATGGCCGGCAGCACGCCCACAATCAGCAGCAAGGCGACGACCACAGCCAAACCGATGCGGTAGATGGCGAAGGCCTTATAGGAGAAGTTCGATACGAACTTCAGGAATCCGATGATCACGATGTAGCCGAGTACGAAGCTGATGACCATGGCTACGAGGGTCGGCCCCCAGCCGGGGAACATCGCATCGGTTTTGTAGTTCTTCACGGCCTTGATGGCTTCGAGCAAACCTGAGCCGAACACCGCGGGGATGGCCATCAGGAAGCTCAGACGTACAGCGGCCTCACGCGTGTAGCCCAGTGCGCGACCGACGGTGATGGTGCCGCCGGAGCGGGACACACCAGGAATCAGCGCCATGGACTGGCCCAAACCGAAGAGGAACGCATCACGATACGTCATATCATTCATGGTTTTGTTCTGGCGAGCCTTGGCATCCACCATCCACAGCAGAATGCCGAATACCAACAGCACGGTTACCGTAATCCACAGGTTGCGCAACGAGGTCTCGATGACGTTCTGCAGAGTGAAGCCGAGGATAATAATCGGAATCGAGCCGACGATAATGTTCCAGCCGAGTGTGGCGTAATTGTCGCCGCGGCCCATGCGGGCCTTCCAATCCTTGCCGTTCTTGCCGAACAGGCAGCTGAACCAGTGAGTAAGGATATTGATGATGTCGTGACGGAAATACAGAATCACCGCAAGTTCGGTGCCGATTTGGATGATGGCGGTAAACGCCGCACCGGGATCAGAGCCCAGCATCAAATCGCCGAAAATACGGATATGCGCGCTGGAGGATACCGGGAGATACTCGGTCAGCGCCTGAACGATGCCGAGAATGATCGCTTGGAAAAAATTCATGACCCCTCGTGATTTCTAAGTATTTGATGTGTTATGACGATGAACACCCTATCCAAGGGGGTGTAGAACAACACTAAGAATCGGTAACATCCACGGCTTCTACAATGAAAGTGGATATAGTACGTAAGCGACGAAGGGAGCATTATGGCCACGTATCGCAAAAGCAGGGCATTCGCACCGGAAGGATTCTTCGAATGCGAGGGTCGAGGACTCGAATGGTTGGGAGCGGCTCATGCGCAGGGCGGCCCGCGCGTGGTGCAGGTATACGGCTGGGGCAAGGATTATCTGGATATCGAACGTGTGGGCAGCGCGTCCCCCACGCCTCAGGCGGCACGAGCTTTTGGTGCGGCTCTGGCCCATATGCATGATGTGGGTGCCGAATATTTCGGGTCTGCGCCTGACGGATATAACGGCACATGCTATTTCGGACCATTGCAGGACCCGGTGAAAATGGATACCGGCGAGTGGACCGACCCGATCAGCTATTTCGCTGATGGACGTCTGCGCCCGATGGTCAACCTTGGTGTGAGGCGTGGCGAGCTGGATAAGCGCGATGTCGAACTGACCGAGCGCGTGATTGAAGCGTTGCCGGATCTGATGGGCCGAGCCGCGTCCGACAAGCCGGCGCGCATCCACGGTGATCTGTGGAGCGGCAATGTGATGTGGACCGCCGATTCCGGGCAGCCCGAGGCTGTGCTCATCGACCCGGCGGCACATGGCGGTCATCGCGAGGAGGATCTGGCTATGCTGCACCTGTTCGGCATGAGCTATCTGAGCGAAATCACCGAGGGCTACCAGTCCGTGCATCCGTTGAAGGCCGGATGGCAGGAGCGTATCACGCTCTGGCAGCTCTACCCCATCGCCGGCCACTGTGTCTTCTTCGGCGGCGGCTACGTCAACGAATACCGCTCCATGTGCCGCTCCCTGCTGAAGTAACAGACTTGGCTCCCCTCAGAGGGGGAGCCAAGAACGCATCCGCTCTCAGCTCAGCGCGTCCTTCAACTTGCTGAAGAACCACCATTCGCAGGAATGGCGTGATTCCAACGTTTTCAAGGGTTTCAGGCGGGCTTCAAAACGTTTTTGCCCACATTTTGCCCACATTCTCCCATGCCCGTCTCCACCTGCACGGCGGCATCGAGCAGACGGGCCACGTCCATAAGGTCGCTGTCGAACAGATCCGCGTACACGTCCAACGTCATGCTCGCGTTCTTGTGGCCCAGCATCCTCTGCAGGGCCTTGACGTTCGCGCCCGCATGCACGGCCAACGAGGCGGCGGTGTGACGCAGGTCGTGAGGCACCGGCCAATCGTCCCGCTTCCAGCCCAGACGGGTGAGCGTGTGCGTCCACCATCCCGTCTCGCGGGCGAGGCTCTGCTTGCGAATAGGGCCTCCACGCACGTCACGGAACACGCGCTCCTCGTGTTCGCGTTGCTCGCATATCGGTTTGAGCGCGTCCATGACTATGCGGGGCATGGGCACGTCACGGCGTTCGTGGTTCTTCGGGGTGCCCTCGGCCCATTTGGCGTTGACGTATACGAGGTTGCGGCGCACGTGCAGTATGCCGGCGTCGAAGTCGAGATCGCGTCTTTGTAATCCGGCCGCTTCGCCCCATCTCAGCCCGCAGAAGCCCAATAGCAGTATGAGCGCCCGGCGCTCCTCTCCCAGCTTCCGGCAGTTCGACGCTTCGTTGGCGAGTGCCAGCAGTCTGGTAATGGTCAGGTAGATGCGGCGATCCTTGCGTTTGGGGAGTCTCGGCAGTTCGATGCCGTCGCACGGGTTGGAGGAGATGAGCTTGTCCCGCACAGCCATGCTGCATATGCCCTGCATGATCTGGTATGGGCGGCTGACGGATGGTGCGCCGGACTTATCGATTATGCTTCCGACCCATGCCTGGACTTCGGCGTGTGTGATGCTGCCTATCTGCCGTTCTGCCCATTTGGCCTCGCAGTGGCATTTCCATGCGCTGTCCATGTTGGAACCCGAAGTCGCCTTCCAAAACGGCTTCTTTTCGGCAATCCACTGGTCATGCAGCGTGCCTATGCGTTGTTTGCCGCCTTCCGGGTCGATGTAGCTGCCGGTGGCCTTGGCTATGGTGACGTGTTCCGCAGCCCACGTCTCCGCGTCAATCTTGCGGCGGAAGCCCCTCTTGTCGGTTTGCGTGCCGTCGGGTTTCCGATAGCGGACTCGATACCTGTTTTCGCCTTTGGCCGTCCTGTATCTGGTGATGTTCGCCATGATTTTTTTCACTCGCTCATACTTGTTTTCGGTTTTAACGTGTTTTAACTGGTATTAATGTGTTTTAATGAGATTTGACGGATAACAGGGAAATTAATAAAATATTCTCTTTACGCCAAAATCGGAAAGGAGACGGCCATGACCATGACCGATACCGGCGTGAAGCCGATTCCGGCATACGTGCCGCCCGAGGACGGCAAGCCACGCAACGCCGTGGACGAGAAATGGATGAAGCTGACCCGCAGCGCCCGCCATTACATGGAACGCAGGGCAAAGGCCCGGAAGGAAACCATCGATGGGTCTGAAGCTCGTCATTGAGCGCGAATGCTCCAGAGACCATCAGACGGCCCTCAGGCAGTTCCTGTGCTGTGAACCTGGAGGCCCCGAATGGGCGATGGACCCGCAACGCTACATACGTGACCTCAGCGTGCGCAAGACCCCGAAGGGGATCATGCGCACGCTTCTTGTCGTATCCGGAGATATTCCCCTGCATGATGACGTGGTCGGCTTCTGCGAATACGGCGTAGCCGTGGAAACGACCGATGAGTATGAGGGCGTCTACCAGATCTCGTATATCGCCACCGCTTTGAAGGTGCGTGGCACACATCTCGGAGACACTCTGCTCTCCTCGGTTATCGTGCGCCTGCGTGACGATGCCTGGCGTTTCAACCGCACGCCACTCGTGCTCACCCAGGTGGATCCGCGCAACAAGCCCAGCATGGACCTGTTCACACGATTCGGATTCATGGACGAGGGGCCGGATCCCGACGACCCGGAATACCATCTGCTGTCCCTGGAGTTTACCCCGCAGGAGCGCGGAAACTACTTCGGCAGCACACTCGCGTTCTTCTGACATTTCGGGTATAGCTCCGCCCCGCCCATCGGCTATGATGGGGAGACGAAGTTCCTCCTTTCTTGAACTAGCTGGATTCTTCACTCGCCCTGTTGGCGCTGCAACGCCGGCAGGGCAACTCTTTTATTGGGTTATTCCATTACTTGGTAAAGGTATCCCGCTGTTGCGGAATATCGACATCATGGTTGCCGTTGGTGCAATCAACACCGAGACAGGCACGGAATCATCGCCGCGTTTACAGCCGCTTGTGAATATCGCCATATATTCCTCTCCGACACCAAGATGCTTTGATAATCGAGCGGCGTTCTGCTTGTTGACGTAACCTACACAGCCAGCACCAGATGCGTGAATGGCCACTGCATTCTTATCGTATTTATTGCCGGGCTCTCTGACTAATTCGGCCTTCGCTAAGGGTCGCGTATCTGCATTCAGCACGGCCTCCTCATAGTATGCGGATCCTCGTATGGAACCGGTATAGATACCGAGCTTGTAAACCTGCCCACTAGATCTATTCGGCAATAAGCCATTCGGCGCTTCCAACACCAGTTGGCCGTTATACAGGTTGAGCTGCAGGTTGGTGTTGCCTTCGTCGTCCATCGTCACCAAATCAAGTTGGTGTTCGGCGGGGAGGAAGGCACCGCTGTATATCGGTACGTATTCAGTCAATCCTTGGACTGGTTTCAAGGTTCGAGGGTCGGCAGGATGCTGAGTGGTTTCCAGCCCGACGAATGCAGAAGGGCGAATCGGCGGATTCTTCATCGACCTCGAACCGGAGCCTTTCACTGCTTGATTTGGCTGAGACCGCCCCCATCTTTCCTCTTTGGGCTTTGTCATTTCGATAAGTATGTATGCCGGTAGGCAAAGCAGTGGAATTCCTATGGAAAAGAACAGTATCCAGCCCATTGCGTCCCCTTACGCGGCCACGTTGTCGTGCAGCCATTGTTTGTATGCCTGGATTATCCAAGGCATTACGTTCATCTCTTTTGCCATGAGGGTTTCGTCTCCGTCGTATATGTTTTCGGCGGTCTGGTATTCCACTTGGCTTATGAGCATTCTGGCGGCTTCTATATCCGCTCGTTGTTCCGTGTAGCGGTCGGCGTGGCCTCCCCTGTCGCGGTGTTTGGCGTGGCTGATTTCGTGGGCCAGTACGCACCGGTATTGGGTTGGGGTGAGGTCGTCCGCTATGTAGATGGTCTCGGTGTTCGCGTCGTAGAGTCCTTGGTACCCGGTTTGCATCGGGGTGATGATGACTCTTTTCGCGTACCACCTGGCTTCCTGCTCTAGGTCTGTCGTCACGGCAGCTCCTCGTATGCTTCCTGTTCGGCCTTGGTGTCGCCCGGCTTGGCCACCAGTGTTTGCATACGAGCAAACGCTTTCTTTGCAAGCTGAGCGTCAGATTCAATCTGAGCTTTTGCAGACGCTTCTTCAAGGATGAGGAATGGATCGCAGCCAAGTACCCTCGCGATGGCGTCAATCTCTTCGGTGTTGAAACAGCGATCACCACGAATCTTGTTGTAGTAGCTGTTACGTCCGATACCGGTAGCTGCACAAAGGTCGTCTATCGTCATGTTGCGGTCACGACGTCGATTTTCGATAACCTCTATGACTCTTTGCGTGAAGAGTGATTCATATTTGCTCATGTGAAAGATTGTACCGTTTTGGGTTGACAGTACGTACCGGATACGGTACTTTATAAAACATGCAAACAAACACACAGCTCTCCGCAACATCAATAGAACTGATTAGGGCAGTAAAGGCCGAGGCGGCGCGCGCGGGCGTGTCCACCCCAGAACTAGCCCGCCGAACTGGGCGCGACCGCAAATTCTTCTACGACCGCTTCCTATTCCTCAAAGCCTTTTCCACTGATGACCTCGACGCCATCGCCACAGCCCTCGGCATCACCGCCGCCGACATCATCAACTCGGCACGATTCGCAGCCGAAATGCACAACGCGAAGGCGGTGGCGTGATGGTCAAGGGGTTTATCTGTGTTCGGCCGTGCGTGTTCACCGATGAGGCAACTGGCCGGCGTTATCTGGTAGGAGCAGACGAGCATCGGGTTTCCTGTTCCTCGCCCAACGGCCGAGCGCCATTTGATGTCGTGGAGACCGTCGAGCCAAGAATCTATTGGCTTGACGAGCTGGAGCAGCGTACCAATGCCACTTCCAATGTTCAATCTCCACCAGATCGTTCCGGCCGTCGAATGTGATCGTGAGTCGGCGGGCGTGAGCAATCGAACGTTTCCTTATCAAGGAGTTCTCGTGCCAGGAGACGAGGATGACGGCCTGATTGTCGTCGTCCAGCATGAAACGGGTGCGGAGCGGGTGCTCTTCGGTGCAGGTCGGTACGGAAAGCTCTTCGTCGGAGGAGGACAACTGTTGCCCTTCGATGACGCTGATCTCACCGTCGGTGACGATTTTCCCACCGTAGGGATGTGCCGTGAGCGTCTTGATTCGGGGACTAGCCAAGGTTCCCTTGACAAGGAATCTGAAGTTGTCCGGCGGCTGGGTGGTTTCCGCCCTCATGATCTGCCAGATGAGCAGCAGGAACGTCGGCACAGCCAGCACGTTCACCAGATTCTGCAGCCAATCCCAAACGCAATCCATATCCACAGATTCTATCCGCAAATGAAAAATGCCGCCGATTGGAGCGGCGGCGAATGTCAGATTGAAAGAAGGTCCAAAATGACTGAATCCAATGTACAGCCCTTCGAGTTCAGGGGCAACCCGGTCGCCACGGTGACCGCCGAGAACGGGACGGTGCTGTTCTGCGCGAAGCACGTCGCCACCGCACTCGGATACAGCAACACCCGTGACGCAATCGCAAAGCATTGCAAGGGTGTCGCGAATCGCTACCCCCTTGAGACGGCCGGCGGAATCCAGCAGATGGTGTTCATCACCGAAGGCGACGTGTACCGCCTCATCGCCAGCAGCAAGCTCCCCAACGCGGTCGAGTTCGAGCATTGGCTGTTCGACGAGGTCGTCCCCCAAATCAGGCGCACCGGCGGTTACATCCCGCAGGGCGAAACCCCGGAGGAGACGATGGCTCGCGCGGTGCTCATCGCCCGGAAGACCATCGAAGACCAGAAGAAGCAGCTTGAGGCCCAGAGGCCGAAGGTGTTGTTCGCGGACGCGGTGGCCACGAGCAAGAGGAGCATTCTGATCGGCGAATTGGCGAAGATCCTCAAACAGAACGGCGTGAAGACCGGCCAGAACCGGTTGTTCAAACAATTACGTGAGGACGGTTTCCTGATGAAGCGCAACGGGAACCCGAACATGCCCACACAGAAGAGCATGGAACTGGGTTTGTTCGAGGTCAAGGAAACATCGATTGCCCATTCGGATGGTCATGTGTCGTTGAACTTCACGACGAAGGTCACGCCCAAGGGCCAGCAGTACCTCATCCAGAAGTATCTGGGCTGCACTCCCCTTGACTTGGAAGCGGGTGCGTGATGGCCGGTAGTCATCAAATCGAATCGTCTCTTGACGGCTGGCCGATCGCCAAGGTGGCGAGCTTCCTCGGTGTCTCGAAGGGCAGTCTCTACGTGTGGTCGTGCCACGACAAGTGGGGCGGTCGGTATCCGCCCGCGCCGAAACGCGTAGGCCGCAGGCTCGTTTGGAATCCACAGGAGGTCATCGACTACCGGGACCGGCGGTGCGCGATAAGCCGCAGGGAGCTGGTCTACGGCGAATAAGGGTTTCCCGGATTCGAAACCGGGAGAAAAGGTGCCGGCGTCGCACTGTCCAAGGTTCACGCCGGCACCAACATCACCAATCACATTGAAAGGAAAACAAGTGATGTCAGGACACAAGATTACCGGAATCCACGCCATCGGCGTCGAGATCCCGAAGGGAATGTCATTCAAGGAGCTCATGGAGCAGCTGCTTGAGGGAGGAGAGGCTGAGGTGGAGAAGGAGTTGGACGAGGAGACGCGCCAGCCGGAAACCGGCAAGTGCGATTGTCCGGTGTGCGATCCGGACAAGGACACCGTGGAGGAAAGATTGTTCCATCCGGTCGATCAGTGGCAGCACGCCGTCGATGTGGCCAGTGACGTGCATGACGCGGCCGGCTCTCTCGAACACGCGCTGTTCGAGCTGGGTGAGAACCAGTTGGCGTTCGAGGCGTCGATGATCCTCAGCCAGTCGCTGACCCTGCTGCGTGCCATCCAACGCAAGCGCAAGGAGGTTGCGGAATGAGCATCGAAGCATTGCGCAAAAAGAAGCGTATGCGCCGACCCCGGCCGAGGTTAACGGACGGGCAGAAATCGGCCGTGCTGCTGGCTCTCACGTTCGCTGAGGGGTGGCTGGTCGGTTTCGCCGGCACGCACAGTCGCATCCCCAGCCCGGTCGGCACGCCGCAGTGGATGATAACCGGCTCGCTCGCATTGGCGGTCGTATTGCCGCTCATGTTCGTGGGAATCCTGTTGAAGTGGGGCGCTGATGGAACAGCCGAGTGAGTTCACGCTCTGTCTGCCGGGCGACCCGGTGCCGAAGGGGCGTCCCCGCGTCTACAACGGGCACGCGATGACACCGAAACGCACCGTCAGGGCGGAGGAACGCCTGTTCGCCGAATTCCGGTTGAAATACCCGCAGGCGAAACCATACCAGTGCCCGGTCAGGTTGGAGGCCGAATTCTGGATGTCCCATAGGGGCAGGCCGGATCTCGACAACCTTTTGAAGCTGGTTTTGGACTCGTTGAACGGCGTCGCCTACGTGGATGACGCGCAGGTCGTCGAATCCCACGCCACCAAGCGCATGCCCGACCTGTGGGTGTACGGAGCCAAAGGCAAATACCGGAAACGCAAGAGCGGTGATCCGTACACGTGTTGCGGGCATGAGTACGAGCCACATCTCTATATCCGTATCAAACCGCTCCCCGAATGGGAGCCGAAGGAAAGGAAACAATCATGAGCAAGCCTATCAACGAGCCGCGTATGGTGCAGCAGGCGCTGGTGTCGGACGAGGATCTGAGTTTCGAACTGGCGGCCCTGGTGCCGACGGCGAACGGCATCACGAACGCGGCCAGCACGTTTATCGACAAAGCCACCAAACTGTTGCTGTCCGACAAGATCATACTCACCGACGAGCAGCATACGGCCGTCACGTCGGCCATCGCCATCGCCCAACTGACCGTCAAGGAAGGCGCGGGCATATCGAAGTTGCTGCGCAACCCGGACGCTTCGGCGGAGGTCATCGCCGGACTGCGCCTCACCTCCAAGGACAAGCAGGATGCCCGATAAACGTCTTTGGATGCCGCGTTGCAGGACGTGCGGCCCATTGGGGCCGATAGCCGGCCTGTCCGACGCGATCAGCGCCTGCACCCGGCACGCGAACCAATACCCGAACCATCAGACGGCGTGGTATCCCACCCACGCCCAGATCATCGTGAAAGGCACACCAAATGACTGCGAATGACACGTCAACCATCGAAACCACGGAGGCCGTGAACCCGGACGAGGGACTGCGTCAGGGATTGTTCGAGGCGCAGGCGGCGCGCATCGTCGAACTGCAGGCCGAGATCGCCAGCCGACAGGAGGAAATCGACAATCTCAAATCCCTGATTCTCGACTCGCATCCGGTCGGCACCTACCAGGCCGGCAACCTGAAGGTGCAGGTCAAGCCGGGCGCGCGCCGCATCAACGCCGGCACGTTCGAAAAAGCCTACCCGGCCACCAAGTATCCCGGAGCCTACCAGTTGCGGCCGCGCCCGCTCAGCCAGTTGGAGAAGCTGCTGTCGGCGGACGCGGTGGCCGATTACGCGATGAGCGGCAAGCCGACGGTGGTGGTCTCATGAACGCAGAACTGTCCAGCCTGGGCATCGCCCAGATCGTGGAAAGCGTTATCGCCGACTACGACCTGCGTGACGAGGACGGCAACGAGCTGACCGACGACCTGTACGTCATCCGTTCCGAACGGCTCGACGAGCTGGGCCTCACCGTCGCCAGACGCATCCACAAGGCCAGACGCGAACTGGAGGCGCAGGGCAAGACCGGTTTTCCCGTGCATTCGATGGCCTTCGGCAGCACGCCGGCAACCATCGCGAAGGACGGCGACCGCACCTACACGCTGCGCTTCGACAATTCGGACGAGGCGGTGGCCATTACACGGCTCAGCAGAACCGCGTTGGCGGACATTAGGAAACAGATCAACGAGTTTTTGAAGGAGGTGAAGAACCATGAGCATGAATGACGCCATTCTCGCCGTAGCACAAGCCCAACAGCAGGGTGACGCGATACCCGTGGACATACCGCCCATGACGCAGTCGGCACCCGATATGGGCAAGCCGCCGGCAACGCCGAAAACCAAGACGGACACGATGGAGGAACCACGATTGTGGCCGAAGATCCGCGCCATCATCGAGGCGGACATCGTCAACAAGCCACGCAACCTGCAGCGCGAGCTCGGACCCAGCGAACTGGGCACAGACTGCCTGCACTGTCTCGCCGCGAAACTGGCGGGATGGGATCAGTCGAAGCAACCGGCGTGGCTGCCCTACACGGGCACCTGTCTGCACGAGCACTTCGAGCGCCTGTTCTCCAACCCGCAGATCATGTACGGCGGCCGAATATTCGACGGCCCCGCACCCGTCGAACTCAACACCGCAGAGCTCAACCCGCTGTACCGCACCGAGTACACGGTTACCGTGGGCCGGTTGAACGGCATCACGGGCGGCTACGACATCAAGGGCAGCATCGACCTGTGGGACGTGGCCGAAGGCGCGACCATCGACTGGAAGTACGTGGGAGACAATTCCACGTTGAAGCTCGCGAAAGCCAACGGCCCCTCCCAGACATACCGGGTGCAGGCCAGCCTGTACGGGATAGGGCTCAGGAACGAGGGTGTGGACGTGCGGCGCAGCTGCATCTACTTTCTGCCACGCAACAGCCAGACCCTCAAGGACGCCTACCCGTGGGAGCGGGAGTTCGATGAGAAACCTGGCATGTGGGCCTTATCGAGGGCGAACCTGCTCGCGAACCTGCTCGACGTGATCGAGCTGGCGGACGGGCCCAGGATGCGCGACTCGTGGATACGCCAACTGCCCCGCAGTAAGGCGCATTGCTTCGACTGCAACACGTGGCCGGATTCGACCACGCTCCCCGAATTCGACGAACAGGCATGGCCCGAAGTCCCCGACCAGTGGATGCAGCTCATGCCCCTGCTCGAACCTGAATACCAGTCCGCCGAATAACAATCCAAATCCAACGAAAGGAACAGAACAATGTTCGGACAGCAACCACAGCAGTACGGCGGCTACGGACGCCAACCCCAACAGGCTTACGGCCAGCCCCCATACGGCGGCTTCCAACAGCCCACGCCCCAGGCTTCGGGGAGCCTCGACGATCTCGTGGCCGGCCGCGGCGCGAAATCGTTCTTCGACGCGAACAGTCAGCCCGGGGCAAGCGTCTCCGGCGTCATCGACCTGATCGAGAAGACCCAGTACCGCGACTACAACACGAAGCAGCCAGGGTATTGGAACGACGGCAAGCCGATGGAGCAGATCCACGTCATCCTGCAGACCCAGTTGCGCGACCCCAGCGTGGACGATGACGATGGCCGCCGTTCGGTCTGGATCAAAGGCTGGGGCGTGCAGTTGGGCGCATTCCGTGCCGGAATGCGTCTGGCCGGCATGCAGCACGCGCCCCGCAAAGGCGACCGGATGACCGCCACGTTCACCGGCTTCGACCCGAAGAGCAAGAACCCGCAGAATCCGGCGAAGCTCTACGAGTACGTGTTCGAACCGGCCAACAGCGTGAACGGGCTCGTCAACCAGCCCCAGCAGCCCGCACAGCCGGCGTTCCAACAGCAAGCGCAACAGGGTTACCCACAGCAGTACGCGCCACAGCAGGCGGCACAGGCCCCGAATCAGGGGTATCAGCCGGCTCCAACCGACCCGTGGAATCCGCCGGCGCAACAGCAGCCTCAGCAACCCGCTCAGCAGGTGCAGCTCGGCCAACCACAGGTGGATCCGATGAAGGTCAACCAGCTGAAGGCCATGGGTAAGCCGCCGCAGGAGAGCGCCGCCCTGTTGGGCGTGCCGGTCGAAGCGGTCACCGCCGTCACCGACCAGGCTCAACCCCAGAACCACGGCGGCTCCGAACAGATGCCGGAAACAGGTGAATTCTGATGGACGAACTGCTGAAACACCTGCAGAACCAGTGGCTCGAGCTGATGAAAGACATGGATTCCCTCGCCTCCGATCAGGACGGTTTCCGTGACGTCGACTCGGAAAGCCTCTAGCTCATGAGCGTGAGACTCGTGCTCCTGGGCTGGCACAAGAGCAAGGATTCCGACAAGGACTGAGTCCAGTCCCGACCGCCGTAGCCGTATCCAAGCGGCCCGCACGAATGCAAAGGCGTGCACGGCACCACACATATTCACATCACGTCAAAGGAGTTCCAGGAATGATCGACATCTACGGATACGCGGCAGCCGCACCCCTGTACCGTGCTGCCGGCTGGATGCAGGTCATCCCCCTGCCCGAAGGCCGCAAGACCCCGCCGCCCAGCGGGTTCACGGGACGCAGCCGCAAACCCGTCACCGACGAGCAGATACGGCTCTGGTCGCAGGCGACCCCGAACGCGAACACGGGCATCGTCATACCAGAAGGCGTGCTCGTGTTGGACATCGACGCGGAGCAGGGCCATCAGGTCAAGGCGGACGGGGCGAAAGGCATCAGCGAACTCTCTCAGGAACTGGGCATGCTTCCGGCCACGTGGAGCAGCACGGCGCACGGCATCGACAGCCCGGCACGCCACCTGTTCTACAAGGTGCCCGAAGGCCTCGCGTGGAAGGGCGGCGCCATCGAGGGAGTCGACATCCTGCAGCCCGGCCACCGGTATTCCGTGGTCTGGCCGTCGATCCACCCGAGCGGCGAAATGTACTGCTGGTACACGCCAAGCGGCGCATTCGCCAGCACACTCCCCCACATCTCGGATCTGGCGACACTGCCATGGAAGTGGGTGGACTACCTGCGCAAACCCGACAATATGTCGAACCCGAAGGAATTAAAGTGTTCGAATTCGAACACTTTAACCCCCTCGAATCCGAGGGAATACGACGACCGCATGTGCAAGGCGGTCAACACGTTCCTCAACAAGACGCTCGCCAACCCGGCAAGCAAAGGCTCAAGGCATGACACCACGCTGCAGGCCGTCTGGGCGTTGGTTAACTTCGCGCAGGAGGGACACCGGGGGGCTCTCGACGCCATCAACCAATTGAAGCCACGGTTCATCGCCGAGGTGGCCCCCGACCGTCAAGGCAAGGAGCGTGAGGCGGCACGCGAATGGGCCAGCATTCTCAGTGGCGCGATGGAGAAGGTCAACGGCGTGCAATCGCATGTGGATCCGTGCGAGCAGTCGAAAATCGAACGCATGACGCCCGGCGAGTTCGACGAACTCACCCAAAACGCGGCTGCGAGTCAAATGGAGGAAAGTCACCCGGAAGCAGTTCAAAACACTGGAACAATGCCGGTTCAAGCCGGTTCAACACCCGTCGCATCGGTTCAAAACGGTTCAATGGAAAGTCACGAGGCAAGTAAAAACGCCTCCTCCAGCTGGCAGTTCGAAGACCTCACCCAGCTCGCTTCCGGCATTGAACTGCCGCCCACGCCAACCGTGTTCCAACGCGAGGACGGCCAAGGACTCTTCTACCGTGGCGTGGTCAACGACCTGCACGGCGAACCCGGCTGCGGCAAAAGCATGATCGCCCAAATCGCCACCGCGCAGGAATTGAAGGCAGACCGTGACGTCATCTACATCGACTACGAGGATTCCGCACGCAACGTGGTCAAACGCCTCCTGCTGCTCGGCGTGACAGGCGAACAGATCATCGGTCACCTGCACTACGTGCGCCCGTCCGCGAAGCCCAGCAGCCCCACCAGCCTCGGCGGCTGGCGCGAAACCCTCGACTACGCCGATACCGCCACGCTCGCCATCATCGACGGCGTCACCAGCTGCCTCGCCTACGCGGGCCTCGACAGCAACAGCGGCGACGACATCGCAGCCTGGTACAACACCATGCCCCGACTCATCTCGGCATGCGGGCCAGCGGTCGTACTCATCGACCACGTCGTCAAGTCCAAAGACAACCGGGGCCGCTACGCCGGCGGCAGCATGCAGAAACTCGCACTCATCGACGGCATCAGCTACTCGGTGGACATGACCAAACCAGTCGGCAAGGGCGTGCGCGGCACCATCGTCATCAAATCAGGCAAGGACCGCATCAGCGAGATCGAGGAGCATTGCGCCGTCAGCTGGAGCAGCAACGGCAGCCACCTGCGCGAAGCCGCACGCATCGAAATCAACAGCACGGATCCGAAACTCATGCGCGTCACCATCGCACGCCCCAACATGATGCCCAGCGAAGACCGACAGGCGAAACGCGACGACTTCCGACCCACCGGACTGATGGAACGCATCAGCCGCATGCTGGAGGACTCACTCGAAGAACCGAACCAGTCCGAACTGTTCAAGGCACTGAAGGAAGACGGTTCCGGAGCGCGTACCGCCGTCATGAGCAAAGCCGTGAGCCTGCTCCTGCAGGAGGGTTTCGTTTCGAACCGCTCTGGACGCAACAATCGTTCGATATTCAAATCCGTCCGACCGTACCGGCAGATAGACGACCCGAAATCCGACGCCTATGTGGACCGTATGAGCAGGGAGGAGGCGAGTGAATTGGATGACGAAAACCACCTCGAAATCTAGTTTTTCCCGTTTTTCCCAGTTTTTCCGAGTTTTTCCCGGAAAAACTGAGCCATCGAGTCTAGTTTTTCCCCACACTCCCCGGACACACTACGTGTGTGTCCGGGTGTGGGAAAAACTACGGCTCGCCCCTCCGGAAAGACCAAAAACACCCCTCAACGACACTAGATTTTCCCAAACCAAAGGAGCCCAAAATGTCACTCACATTCAGAGAGCAAATCGAAGAGACCGCATGGGAACTCGGCAACGGCGAAGGCACAGTGCCCGAGCTGCGTCAGCGGTTCGACGACAATCCCGACACTCCGAACTTCGACCCGGCCAAGGCATTGGAGATGCTGCACATCCTCCAAATCGTCAACTACAGGCAAGTCCCTCAGCATCGAGGCAGACCAGCCCGCAGCCATTTCCTAAAACAATCCGAATACTCGGTACTCGATTTTGACATTCCGAAGCCAATCCCCAAGGACGAGCGGGAACGCCAGACGCGGATTCAGTGGGCCAAGGACTTTCGAACCATCGCCGACTGGCTCGACGCGAACTGTTACACGACCGAAAGCGAGGAAGCATGAAAGAGTCAGTCACCATCCAATACCGTCTCGAGGACGCGGTTACCGGGCGGGTCGAAACCATCCCAATCGCCTCCATCAGCATCGACCAGTGGAGTCAAGGCCATCCCGACCTGTTCAACCTCGACCGGAGAGGACATCACGGCCGCCGTATGCTCAGCGTACTCATCACCGCCTGCGAAGCGGTGCTGCATGAAATCCAGGACATCAAATGGGAGGACTGACCCATGGCCGGACCGATTGACGTGATTCAACGGGCGCTCGACGCATTGGCCTCAGCGGGATTGGGCAGCGAGTCGCCGGCAGAGGCGTATGTGCTCGGCTACCAGGCCGGCTGGCGGGAAGCGCTCGGCCTGTGCATACGAATCGAAACGGCAATCAACGACGAAACGGAGGAAACAAATGAGCATCATCAGCAGTGAAATCGAGGCGCAGAAGCAGCGTGACCCGTCGTACGTCGACAGTGGCCTGCAGTGGGCGTGGGGACGAGGATACAAGGCCGGAGCGTCACGCGAAATCACCGAAGAGGAGATTGCCGCCGCCATGGCCGAAACCCGAAAGTTCATCACGCTCCCCGGCGCGTGGATGGAGAACATCATCAGAATCGCGTTCGACACGGCAAGAAGAAAGGCAATGGAGGAGTGAGCAGGCCACGCGCCCGTGAACGCAAACCAGCATGGCTTCGCGCGTTCATCCCGAAATCCAGCCCGCTCGTGGTCACGGTCTGCGAGGGGTGTGGCCTGTATGTGATTCAGGACAGGGAGAGCGTGTGGGAGTCGTGGGACTGCGGACTTGTGGAGGGTGATGACCTGACGGTGGCGATAATCCTCGGCCGGCCGTTGACGCGGGTTGTCTGGCTGCCATCAGTCGGCTATCCGTTGCTGCGCAGCGTGAGCGGGAGTGCGGGCATCAGGCCTGACGGCCAATACCTCGCTGGTCACATGTGCCGCTTGGCAAGAGTGAGCGCCAAGCCGTTCAAGCCGCCGAAAAGAGACCGTCCGCCGGGCAAGCCGTGGGGCGGACGCAACCTCACGAAACGCGAGATAGAGGAGTTCAAACGAATCTGGAACATGCCGTATTCGCGGCTCAAACATGAGAAAACCCCAACCAACAAGGTCGGCCAGGGCGATGAGATCCAAGCATTATTCTAGCCGACCAGCCGGAAGGGGCTCAGCATGAACTGCCAGAACTGCAGGACGATGACCGAAGAGGGGTGTTCGCTGTGCGAGACGTGCGAGATGCGCTTCGCAGGCACATTATTGCGCTTGGCGCGTGATGTCACGCCGTTGCATGACAGCCTCGACGCGACATTGCATCCGGGAGGGCATTCGCCCGTGCGCATCCAGACCGCCACTCCCCCGACTCCAGTCAGACTCGACGTGCTCGACCTGATCGACATGCTCGACGCCACGGCCCGCGAACTATGGCGCCGCCTCGACGGCATTGACGCACTCGACTGGCGCAAAGACAAACGCAACGAGGATCTGAAGGCCACGCTCATCGCATGCGCCGGACACCCCAGGCTCGCCACGTTCGCGGACGCGGGCTTCTACATGCACGTCGTTGACGGCATCGCACGCAAAGTCGATGCTGCGCTGGACCCGCCGGAGCAACGCCGCGAAATCGGCACCTGCGAACTATGCGAGACCATGCTCACCGCTGGGGCAGCAGACCAGTGGGTGACATGCCCGGTCTGCGGGAGGGAACAGCGAGCGCAGACGGTTAAACTGCGTAGGCTCAAGACGTTGTGTTGGGATGATTCCAGGCGCGGGTCTGCGGCTGAGATAGCCAAGGTGTTCACGGACGCGGGAATCACCGTCAAAAGGCATACGCTCACCGTGTGGAAATCCCGAGGCAAGCTTGATGTCACGCCCCAAGGCATTTCATACAGCAGCGTCTACCGGCTCGTCATCAGTGGCGGACTTGACAAAGAGCTAACTGTGACCGCATAATGTCAGTGGATTAGTGTCGAAAAACCCAGCTCATGTGGCTGGGTTTTCGCGTATCTATGCTTTGTTTTTGCGTGGCCTTCCTCCGCCGACACCACGTCCCGGACGTTGAGCGTTCCATTCATCGATGGTCTCAGGCAACCAGCCCCGAGTGCGGCCTATGGTCGCGTCGGGTTCGGGGAGTTTGAGGTTGAGCAGGCCGCCGCTGGTGATGCCGAGGCGTTCGGCGACCTGTTTGACGCCGAGGTATTCAGTCGTCATTGTTGCCTTCCTTGCCGTTGATGATTCCGGCCGCAAGGCCCATGATTCCGGCCGCGAGACCGAAGCCGCCAGATACTATCGGGCTGTCGGATAGCGCGCCGCCCAAGGCCATGGCTCCGAACGTCAGGGCCACGATTCCGAAAATCAGTGATGTTCTCATGATGTGTTTCCGATGAGATAGGATTGGCGGGGAGGTTCCGGCTAGTAGGGTTAGCCGGAACCTGTTTTACTTCTTGTGCTTCGGTCTTCGTCTGATTGCGATGATTATGGCTATCGCGGCGAGGACGTTGGCGATGATGCCGTTGATGACATCGAACCAATCCTTTGGATTCATCGGACCTCCTTTCTGCTGACATATCTATAGTAACACAATAACTATAGATATGCAAGCCGGGGACACCAAGACACGCCAACGGACACAATGACTGCGAGGCACACATGAGCTGGCGAGTCTGCTCGACACCCGGATGTCCGAACCTCATCGAGACGCCGGCCCGCAAATGCGACGCCTGCGCTCGGGCCCAGCGGGACCGCGCCCGTACCCGAGGCCATAACCCCTACGGCACCAAGGGGCACCAATCGTTTCGCAGGCAGGTGCTCGCACGAGACCCATACTGCACATGCCCCGGCGACTCCGGACGCGGAGGCTGCGGCAAACACCACGGACTCTGCGGCAATCCAAGCACAATCGCAGACCATTACCCATACGAAAGAACCGAACTCATCGACATGCGACTCAACCCCAACGACCCGAAGTTCGGACGAGGCCTATGCAAACAATGCCACGATGTAAAAACCGGCAGAACAAGACCAGCAGGCTTCAACACCAGACAATAAACAGGAACACTGTGCATCACGACAAAAACAGCCGGCAACACCCCAGGGGGGGTGGGGTGACGACCACCCCGCTTGGACCGCCGGTGAGCTGTCTGTCGGGTGCGCAGGGTTCAAACATCGCTGGCGGGCCGCCGCGAGGGCGGTCTCGTCGATCTGTCGCTAGGGCGCAAGGCCATGACGAGAGGTGAACATCATGCCAAGTGGAGGCAAACGAGTACGCTCCGGGCCGGCCAAGGACCCGAACAGCGAGAAGAGCCGCAGACTCGGATACACATTGCAGAGCCTGCCGAACACCGAGTGCCGGATGAAGCCGCCGGAATGGCCCTTGGAGCCCGCCGATGACGAGCGCGTCCGCAAACTTGAGGCGGAGAAGTGGAAGTGGCTGTGGAAGCTGCCTCAGGCACGCGCCTGGCATCTGCCCCAGTTCAAGTGGATGATCCGGGAACTGGCGTTGTACGCGCGGCTTTCCACCGCATGCGAGATCGCGCCGGCACCCACGGCGTTGACCGTGCTGCTGCGCATCTCCGACCGCGTCGGCATGAGCGCCGCCGGATTGCAGGCATTAGGCTGGAAAATCGAGGCCGAGGCCGAGCGGAAGCCAGTCGATTCGGAGTTCACGCGCCGCAGGGCCAAGGAGCTGAACCGGGAATCAGCCGCCGAACGCTCTCCCATGGACGAGACGAAGCATGTGTACCAGCGTCGGATGAGCGGCAATGGCTGATGAGGATTCATGGCTCATCGACTTCCCCACGTTGGGGCATCTGGTGTGCGCATGGATCGAACGTCACTGCCGGCAGCCTGACGGCCCGTTGCGAGGCCGTCCAGTGGTGCTGTCCGACTGGCAGTACTGGCTGGCGGCGAACCGTTGGCGCATCCGCGTGGACGCCCCATATGTGCCGCCCGAGGAAGTCACCGTCGACAACCCGATGGTACTCAACCAGGCATTCGAATACCGCATGACGCTGACCGTCGGACCGCAGAAATGGGGCAAGGGGCCATGCACGGCGTTCTTCACCGCCGCCGAGGGCTGCGGGCCCACCATCTTCGATGGCTGGGCACAGGAAGGCGACATGTACCGTTGCGCTGACAACGGTTGTCCGTGCGGCTGGGAGTGGCCGTACAATCCGGGCGAGCCGAAAGGCCGTCGACATCCGTCGCCGCTCATCCAGCTGACCGCCAACTCCGAGGAGCAGGTACGCAACATCTACCGTCCTCTCGTGGCGACGATCCTGCTGGGCCCGCTCAAGGAGCTCATGCGCGTGAGGGACACCTTCATCCGCATATTGCAGCCGGGGCGCGAAGGCGAGGCCGACGCCTTGGACTTGGATCGCATCGACGTGGTCACCGCCTCGGCGAAGTCCCGTCTGGGCAATCCGATCACGGACGCCGAACAGGACGAGGCCGGCCTGTACACGAAATCGAACGGCATGATAGCGGTCGCCACCACGCAGCGTCGAGGAGCCGCCGGCATGGGCGGCCGCACACATGCGTGGACGAACGCATGGGATCCGGGCGAGGACAGTTACGCGCAGCAGGTGTTCGAGAACGCCGAGGACGACGTGTTCGTGTTCTACCGGAACCCCGATCTCGCGAAATCATTGCGTCACCGCGACGGCCGGCCGTTGGACTTCAATCTGAAATCCGAACGCTTGAAGATGCTCGAATACGTGTACCGCGGCTCCCCGTGGGTCGACCTTAATTCCATCGAATCGGAAGCCAAGGCGCTGATGAAGACCGACCCTACCCAAGCGGAACGGTTCTTCGGGAACCGTCTGGTGCAGGGCGGCGGCGCATGGCTCGAAGACGGACTGTGGGAGAGCTGCTATGCCGGCGCATGAACTCTGGTTGCCGAACCCGCCAAAAGGCACGCGCGTATGCGCGGGCTTCGACGGTTCGGAGAACGACGACTGGACATGCATCAAGATGGAGACCCTCGACGGGCTGATATTCACTCCCCGATACGGGCCCGACCGGCGCGCGACCATCTGGAACCCGAAGCAGTGGGGCGGCCGCATCCCCCGCGCCGAGGTATCCGCAGCATGGGCGGAACTCAACGAACGCTACAAAATTGAACGCGCCTACTGCGACCCCGGCTTCCGCGACGAACTGTCATGGGAATCGGAGATAGAAGCATGGGATCGCGCCTACGGGCCGAAGAAATTCATGCCATGGAGCATGTCGGGCAGCTCCCGCATCGGAGCCGTCTACGAGGCATTGCGCCGATTCGAAGCCGACCTGACCACACATCGCATCACACAGGACGGCTGCCCCGTCACCCGCACCCACATGATGAACGCGCGAAAGGTCGCCAAGACCCTGGAACGCTACGGGCTGGCGAAACCCCAACAGAACAGGAAGATAGACGCCGCCGTGACCAGCGTGCTCGCCCACGAAGCCGCATGCGACGCACGGGCCGCCGGCTGGGGCGCTCGCAAACACAATTACATGCTTACCGGATCATCGACCAGAAGGAGGTACTGATGGACTACAGCCAGCAGGAACTGTCCTCATTGGCGAACCGACTGGCCGATAAGATCCAGTTCCGTCGACCCAGCATCGGCACCCACACCGATTACGTCTTGGGCAAACGCGGCAAGCTCAAGTTCGCGTCCAAGGAATTCAAGCGCTACATGAGCGACCGGTTCTCCGATTTCTCGGACAACTGGTGCCTACCCGTGGCGCAGGCCCCGGTGGAACGCATCAAGTTCAAGGGCTTCGTCCCTTATGATGACGTGAAGCTCGGCACCGGCATCATGAAATGCCTTGACCGCAACGACTTCGAACGCGGACTTCAGGAAGCCGCGCTGATGATGACCACCACGGGCCGCGCGTTCGCTTTGGTCACGCAGGTCGACGGCAGGGCCCGCATCACGTTCGAGCACCCGGACAGCGCCGCAGTCATCTACGATGCGCGCACCGGCCAGCCGTCAGCCGGGTTCCTCATCCAGCAGGGCGACGACAAGGAGTACGGCACCCTCATGCTGCCCGGCTGGACGGTCAGCATGGAACGCAAGAAGATGCTCGATCTGACCGACCAGCGCGTGCCGCCCGACGTGTACGGCTGGAAGATGAATGACCCTCAGCCCACCGGTCTGGACACGATCCCCCTGCGCGAGTTCCGCAACCAGATGCTATTGGACAATGCGCCGATCAGCGACATCGCGCACGTCGAATCGATGCAGGACACGGTCAACGTCGTATGGGCCTACCTGCTGAACGCATTGGACTACGCCTCACTGCCGGCACGAGTCATCCTCGGCGGAGACCCGCTCGTCGAGCCCGTCTACAACGAGGAGGGACAGCAGGTCGGCGAGAAGCCCATCGAACTCGACAAGCAGGTGCTGGAGCGCATCTACCAGTTCACCGGCGACAACGTGAACCTGGGCGAATGGTCAAGCTCGAACCTGAACGTGTTCATCCCGGTCATCGAAAAAGCGGTGGAGCATATCGCCGCCGAAACACGCACCCCCGGCCATTACCTGCTGACAAACGCGGAGGTTCCGGCCACCGGCTACGAGGTCGCCGAAGCCGGCCTCGTATCCAAGACCATCGAACGCATCAGCTTCCTGAAATCCCCCATCCGCGACATCTGCAGCATCGCCATGCGCTACGAGAACGACGTGGCTGAGGCGGACATCATCGCCGACTCCAAGGTGCAGTTCGCGACCCCGCAGTATCGCAGCGAAACCCTGATGGCGGACGCGATGCTCAAATACAAGCAGCTCGGCTTCCCGATCCAATGGGTCGCGGAGCAGATGGGCCAAAGCTCGGACGAGGTGCAGCGCATCATGCGCATGCGCGCCGACGAGATGGCCGACCCCGAACTCGAATCGTTGAACCGTGCCCTGCAGATCGGAGGCGCTGATGGCGGTCGAATCGCAGGTGCTGGCCTACAGTCAGAAACGGCTGGCGACCTTGGAGCTGGCGGCGGACAGAGCCGCACGCAGAACATGGAACAGGGTCGACGCCAATAACATCCAGGCGTCGTGGAAGTCGATAAGCCGCGACTTCCTCACCCTGTTCTCCACCATCCAAACCAAGTCGGCGGAGACAGCCATCGACGCGAGCGGCATGATGCTCGCCGAACAGGGCGTGTACGTCACTCCCCATGCTTTGGCTAACCCGAACGCATTCGCCGGTTGGGCTCCGTCCGGCCTCGACATCGCCTCCTACTTCCAATCCCCCGTGTTCGCCGCCCTGCACGCGATACGCACCGGCAGCTCCCCGTTGGAGGCATTGGAATATGGGCGCAACCTGCTGGTCATGCTCACCTCTCTGGCCGTCATGGACACCGCCCGCCAGGCGGAATCACTGGACATCACCAGCCGTCCCAAGGTCGGCTACATCCGCGTCGAATCCGCCACCTGCTGCGACAGGTGCATGATATTGGCCGGCAAATGGTTCCGATTCAACGAGGGGTTCCTGCGCCACCCCCACTGCCACGGCCGCCACGTGCCCTGCAGCCAGAGCATGGCCAAACAGCAGGGATGGATCAGCGACCCCATGGAGGGTTTCAAAAGCCTCTCCCGTGAGGAGCAGGACAAGCGCTTCGGCGCGAATTACGCGCAGGCCATCCGCGATGGCGCCGACATCTACCAGGTCGTCAACTCGAAACGCGGCATGCAAAGGGTGGGCAAAGGCTATACGGCGCTGACCACCAGCGAGGGCACCACACGATACGGGTGGGCCAGCATGCAATACGCGCAACAGTCCGGCCGGAGGATGAAACGCCGCCTGTCCATCGACGGCATCTACTCGCTGACCGGAGGCGACCGGGAGAAGACCATAGCCGCGTTGAAGGCCAACGGATATTTCGTGGACAACGACTGGCGCGGCAAGGTGCCCGAGATCCGCAAAAGCATGTGGCTGCACGACAACACGTACCGGCAGGGGCGCGTCGAACTGTTGACCGCCGCCGAGAAGCGCGTTCAGACCGCGAAGCTCCGCTACGAGGCCGTATTGGAGGGACGCAACCCCAACGATGGCCGCATGCCCCTCACCCCCGAAATCGCGGCCCAGTGCGAACGCGAATACCGCCGATGGGTCACCTCCGGCGGCCAGATTTTCCAGCAATGATCCAGCGAATCGAAAGGAAGAACATGGATCCCGCAAACCAGAACCAGCAGACAGGCGACAACGAGTCCAAGAAGCCGGAGAACACCGGCGGCGAGGATTGGCAGTCGAAGTTCGAGGGCCAGCGGAAAGTCAACCGCGACCTCGAAAAGAAACTGAACGAAGCCTACGCCAAGGCCGACAAGGTAGACGAACTCGAAAAACAGATCGCCGCCCTGCAGGGCAAGGAGGCCGAATACGAGGCCGCCCGGAAGGAGCAGGCCGTCAAGGACGAGGCCCTTGCCGCCGCCAACCAGCGCATCCTCAAGGCCGAAGTCCGCGCCGCAGCCAGCGGCAAGCTCACCGACCCGGCCGACGCCCTGCGCTACCTCGACCTGTCCAAGTTCACCGTCACGGATGACGGAAGCGTGGACAGCCAGGCCATCGCCAATTCGATCGGCGAACTGCTGGAACAGAAACCTTATCTCGGGAAAGCCGAGCAAGCACCCTCGGGTGCGAACATCACGCCGCCCAGCGGAACACGGGACGGCGACCGCCATCAGGGTCAGCTCACCCGAGACGACCTGAAAACCATGAGCCCCGCAGAAATCGTCAAAGCCCAACAGGACGGGCGACTGAAGGACCTGCTCGGAGCCAACTAAACGGAAGGAGGCCTTAAATGGCCATCACCAATTTCATTCCCGAACTGTGGAGCGCCAACATCCTGCTGGAACTCCAGAAGAACCTCGTCTACGGTTCCGCAGTGAACCGCGACTACGAGGGCGACATCGCCAACTACGGCGACACCGTGCACATCACCGGCATCGCGCACATCAGCATCGGCGACTACACGGCCCACACCGACATCACCATCGAATCGGCCACAGACAAGGACGCCGGCGAACTCGTCATCAACCAGAGCAAGTACTTCGCGTTCGAAATCGACGACGTGGAGAAGCGCCAGGCCATGAACAACCTGACCGCCGCATATTCCCGGGACGCCGCCTACAAGCTGCGCGACCTGACCGACCAGTACCTGGCCGGCCTGATGGCAGCAGGCGCGAAGAGCAAGCTCGACCCGATTTCCGGCGCCACCGCCACCAAGGCGTACGACACCATCGTGGATCTGGCCACCGCATTGGATAAGCAGAGCGTGCCAGACGCGGGCCGTTGGGTCATCGTCAACCCGGACTTCTACGGTCTGCTGCGCAAGGACAGCCGTTTCGTCGCTGGCGCCGAGTCCGCTCATTCCACGCTGCTCAACGGCGTGGTCGGTGAGGCCGCGGGCATGACCATCCTCAAGTCCAACAACGCTCCCGCAGCCAAGGGCGGCTCTGCCTCGGCTCAGACCGATGAGGGCAACGTCATCATCGCCGGCACCAACGCGGCCACCACGTTCGCGGAGCAGATCGCCAAGGTCGAGGCCACCCGCAAGGAGAAGGGCTTCGACGACATCGTCAAGGGCCTGCACCTGTACGGCGCGAAGGTCGTGCGCCCCGAAGCGCTGGCCACCGTACACTTCAAGGTGGGCAAGTGATGGCCGGCAGCTATGAGGCCATGCCCTACTTGGGCGAAGCCGAATAACCGCATAGGGGGTGACTCATGGACACGCTGGCAACGATCAAGGACCTTGATTCATACGGCATCGAATACGCGGATGGAAAGCTCGCGGGCAAGCTGCTCGAATCGGTTTCCGCAGCGGTGCGCGACGCCGCAGGGTGCCCCATCACACGCGGCGAATACACGGTGACCATCCCCGGCGAAACCTCACGCAGGCTCGACCTGCCCATGCGCCCCGTGATTTCCGTGAGCCGCGTGCTCATGGACGGCGAGGAGACCGGGGATTGGAAGCTGCTCGGCAACGCGCTGTACAGGGAAAGCCTGTGGAGCCTGCCGAACATGGTCCCCTGTTCCGTCACCGTCACCATGCTCGCCGGCTATGACCCGGTTCCCCCGGACATCGTGCGCCTCGTGTGCAGCATGGTCGCAGCCGGACTCGTCCAGCAGTCGAACGGCGGCCCCGGCGCTCACCGCGACGAATCGTACGCGCGAATCGACGACGTGCAGATCGGCTACCGTCAGGGCGACTCCGAGATCATCGACGCACTCGAACTGCCGGAGGGCACGAAACGAGCCCTCCGCAACAGGTTCGGCATGCGAGGCATCGCCATAGGGGTGTTCCGATGAACGTGCAGCACATCCTCAACCGAGGCCGACAGCTCGCCGAATCGTTGATGACCGACCAGTGCCGCGTCACCCATATGGGCAAACCGGTCACCGACCCCGAAACGGGACTGGTGGGACCGGCTGCGAACACCGTGTATGAGGGCCGTTGCAAGGTGCAGACCTCGGGTGGTCTGGCTGCCGAGAACACGGAGGGCGGCATCGTCGAAGCGTTGGGTGCCGTCACTCCCGTGTGGAGCATGTACGTGCATTTCCCATACGGCACCATGGGTTTATTGCCGGGTGACGTGTGCGAGATAACCGAGGCCGATGACCCGAATCTCAAGGGCAGGAAACTCCGGTTGTTGAACATGCAGTCCGAGAAGACACATTCCACCGCATGCCGGTGGAATGTGAAGGAGGTGGGCAACAGCAATGAGTGACATCACCATAGACGCTTCGGAGCTGACCGCGTTCGGCCGTCGTGTCGCCGCCGCGCACGCCATGGCTTCGGTCAAGGTCGCGAAGGCGGTGAAGAAGGGCGCGCAAAACGTCAAGGAAGGCGTCATCTCCGACCTGCAGACATCATCGAACTACGCGATCAGCCGTATCGGCATCGGCTACGAAATGGGCAGCACCGGCACCACCATTTATGCGGATGTGAGCCCCCGCGACGGCGGAGCTTCCGACTTGGCCAACATCGCGTTCTTCGGCACCGCGAAAGGCGGCGGAACCCACTGGTTTTACCAGTTCGCCGAACAGGAATTGCCCACGCTCGCCGAATACGTGGGAGACGCGGCCGACGACATGCTGATAGGAGCCATCGGATTATGAGCGTCATGGACTTGACCAATGCGGTTCTCAACCTGCTGCCCTCCATGCCGTCCGGCGTGAAGGTGTACAGGCAGGAGGAGCCGCTGGAGTCGGAGATGCCGCCGTGGATCATCGCGCACGTCTCCACCGACCGTCATGTGATGGCGGAGACGATGCGGTTCACCGCACACTCCGCCCTGCTGGAGGTTCGCGCCGTCAGCACCACCGCCGACAGCGTGAACATCTGGTGCGACGACATGCTGATCCCCGCGTTGGCGAACCGCTCCCCCACCCGGCCGCCGGGCTACACGGTCGGCCAGCTCACCCTCACGGAGGATTCCGGCGCATACGCGGCCGGTCTGACCGCCGACGACACCGCGCGCCGCTACCAGGTGCGCGTCCTGAGGTTCCGCTTCACGTGGAGCCGACCATAGTCAACCAATCATTTACCAAAAGTCTTCAAGGAGCACATTATGACCATGAAACTGGGTACAGAGATTCCCGGCACCAGCGCCGAGGGCAACATCACCACCATCTGGGTGCCGGCAATCAAGAACATCAAGGCCCCGACCATCATCGAGCTCGAGGCCGGCACCGACATCTCGAACTACGTCATGCTTGGCGGCTGGAGCTTCGAACCGTCACAGGACACCGTAAGCGACCAGCGCGAGAACACCGTGCAGGACTTCGGGGCCCCCGGCCGCAAGAGCGCCGGCGACATCAGCATCGAGGTCATTGACAACACGAACACGGAGCACAAGGAACAGAACGAGGCCGTCACCCTCATGCACGAGGGCGCGTCCGGCTATATCGTGCGTCGCCGCGGCATGGCCACCGACGCGCCATTGGCCTCCGGCCAGAAGCTCACCGTCGTGAGCGTGAAGTGCGGCGAAAAGAAGGTCATCAACCCGGATGCGAACACCATGATCCGCAGTCAGATCCCGCTGTTCGCTCAGGCTCCCGGCTGGGAGTCCGAGACCGCCGTGCTGACCGCAGCCTGACAAGTTCTTCCGTGCGGGGATTCTAAGCCTTTCTGGCCCCGCACAGGCATTCTCTCTTCTCTCTCTCAGAAAGGTTTTCAGACTTTCAGAAAGGGATAATCATGGCTTTGGAAGTGAAGCGCAAGCGCGTGGACGTCGACCTCATATTGGATCAGGAGAAGGCCGAACAGGTCGCCGCATTGGGAGCCGACCTGGAACGCGCCATGGCGCAGCATGTGACCGAGGGCGGCAACGCCGCCGCCAAACGCATCGCCGAACAAATCGACAGGCTGCGCGACGAGGTGAAGGACGACACCGTCCGCATCACCCTGGAGGCGCTGCCGCTCTCCCAGTGGCGTCAGGTACTCGAGGCGAACACCGTCACCGAGAACGGCGTACCGAAACAACACATCGAGGACATCTGCGCCGACGCCGTCAGACTCATGGTCAGGAAGACCGTGCCGGAAACCCCCGTGGAAGAGCTGGCCAACGTCATGACCGAACTGTCCGACGGCCAGATCAGCCCCATCTGGTACGCGATCCGTGACCTGAATGCGAAGCTCATCGACCCAAAAGACGCACTCGAATCAGCCTCGCGGATAATCCGCAGACAGTAAGGGAACTGCGAATCTGCCAGAAGCTCGGCATCAGCTACAAGCGTTGGCTCGGCTGGGAACCGTCGTATCGGGTGGAAAGGGACGGGCATAGGCGCATCACCGGCTACACGCCGGAAACCGAATGGGATGCGACCGAACGCGAATGGATGCTCGCACTCGACGAATACGAGCGCACGCTGTGTCCGCGCTGCGGGATGCCCGTCAGCATATGCCACGACGAGCTGGCCCCCACCAAATACGCGAGCGAGGTCGGCGTCTGTCAGATCGACCTGATGCGCCGCATCGGGCTCGAAGAATACCGCAAGGACCATTCCGCGGAATCCGCCACGAAACTTGACTCACTGACCGTGGGCATCAACCCACGATGATCCGACAGGAGGATATGCCATGGCCGGTGGCCTGAACCGCAACATCACCGTCCGCCTGCTCGCGGACACCAGCAATTTCACCGCCGGCATGGCCAAAGTGTCCGGCGAAAGCCAGAAGGCCGCGACCACCATGGAAGCCGCCGGAGGCAAATCGAAGCTCATCACCACCGGCATCGCGGCGGCCGGTGTCGCCGCCACCGCGCTGGGCGTGGCCGCTGTCAGGATGGCGGCGGACTTCGACGCCAGCATGTCGACGGTGCAGGCCAACACCGGAGCCAGCGCAGATGAGATGAATCAGCTCCGTCAGGCCGCCATCGACGCCGGCGCCGACACCATATACTCGGCCACCGAATCCGCCGACGCCATCAACGAACTCGGCAAAGCCGGCCTATCGACCTCGGATATTCTCTCCGGCGGTTTGAGCGGCGCATTGAACCTCGCAGCGTCCGACGGCATGGCCGTAGGCGACGCCGCCGAACTCATGGCCACCACCCTCAAACAGTTCAACCTGACGGGCGCCGAATCCACTCAGGTGGCCGACGCGCTGGCGGCCGGCGCAGGCAAGGCCGTCGGTTCCGCCCATGACCTCGGCCTCGCATTGAATCAGGCGGGTCTGGTGGCCAACAGCATGGGCGTCAGCATGCAGGAGACCACCGGCACGCTCGCCGCGTTCGCCAACGCCGGCATGATAGGCAGTGACGCGGGCACCAGCCTCAAGACCATGCTCCAACGACTGGCCAGCCCCACCGACAAGGCGCAGACCCTCATGGACGAGCTCGGCATCAACGTGTACGACGCCAATGGCAAGTTCATCGGCCTTGCCGGTGCCGCAGGCCAATTGCAGAACGGTTTGAGCGGCCTGAGTCAACAGGAACGCAATGCCGCGCTCAACACCATCTTCGGAGCCGACGCGGTGCGAGCCGCGAACGTGCTCTACGAGCAGGGCGCGGAAGGCATCGACGACTGGACGAAAGCCGTCAGCCAATCCGGCTACGCCGCGGACCTCGCCGCCAAGAAGAACGACAACCTGAAAGGCGATCTGGAGAATCTGAGCGGCTCTTTCGAATCCCTCATGATCTCTTTGGGCGAGGGAGGTCAGGGACCATTGCGCTCCCTCGTGCAGACACTCGACACCCTTGTTGACGGTTTCGCGTCATTGCCTGCGCCCGTACAGCAGTCCATAGTGCTGATGGCGGCTCTGGTTGGAGGCAGTGTCGCAGTCCACAAAGCGATGGGGCCGCTGAACTCTAGCAGCAGCCAGCTTGCGCAAACCCTCGGATTGATTGCCGACCCAGGGCAAAGGCTCATAGGCCTCGGCTCCGGAATCGCGTCAGCGTTCCAGACATGGGGCGCAACTTTCGGCAGTGCAGAATCTCAGATAAACACGTTTGGCACCACTATCAGTCGTTCTCAAGGCGTTATGGCCGGTTTCAAAAGCATCGGCAGCGGACTGTTCGCCGCGCTGGGCGGCCCATGGGGCATCGCCTTGACGGTCGCGGGCGCGCTGCTTGTGGGGTTCGCCCAATCCGCGCAGGACGCTAAAGCCAACATCAAGGAATTCTCCAGCGCAATCGACCAGTCCGGGAACGCCGTCGAAACACTCATCAAGAAAATCGCCAGCGGCGAGGATAAAACTTGGGACTTCGGAGACAAGTTCGCCACCGGCTTAGGCTCTCTTGGAGAAGCACTCGACAAAGCCGGCATCGAATACAGCACGTTCGCAAAGGCCGTCAACGGGTCCAAGGAAGCGCAAAAACTGTTCGACAAACAGTTGAAAAACGCCGAAAACAACATGTCCGTCATGGAGATAGACAGTATCCGAGACAGTTACAATAAGCTCTCCGACCAGGTCAGCAAAGCCAAGGAACAGGTCAGCAAAACCAATGAGGAAGTCGCCAAGGCGGGAGCCAGCGGAGACACGGCCGCCGAAGGCACCAACAACTACGCCGACAGCACCGACAATGCCACCACAGGCACCAAAGACCTCTCCGACGCCATTGACGATCTGGTGAAAGGCTTCCTCAACCTGCCGGGAGTGCAGTTGTCCGCGGATCAGGCCGTCACCCAATTCAATCAGGGCATACTCGACCTTAACGAGAGCATCGCGAAGAACGGACGAGTGCTCGATGACAACGGCAACGCTTTGGCGGGCTATGAGTCTCAGGCGTATGACAGCCAGTCCGCTCTGCAGGGTCTCGCGTCCACCGCGCAGAGCACGGCGCAGAAGATCATCGAGGAGGGTCAGGCCCATGGCGATGCCGCTGCCGCTACCCAGCAGGCGGGCGATATCCTCGAACGGGCACGTCAGGCGTACATCGACAACGCGACCGCAGCCGGCATGAGTGCCGACGCGGCCGCAGCTCAGGCAGACCGTTACGGTTTGGCCCGCAGCGAGGCCGACAATCTGCGTCAGAGCATCGAATCCATGAACAGCGAGGCCGCTAACCCTGTCGACGTGAGGATTACGATCACGGACGAGGCCAGCGACGTGCTGGACAAGGTGAAGGTCAAGGCCGAGAAAATCGACGACAAGACCGTGCGATTGACCGGTGACGACACCGACCTGATGCAGAAGATCGCCGACGCCACCAACGCGAAGATCGACCCCAAGACCGGCTACCTGGACTTGGATAAGAGCCAGTTCGACGTCGCCATGGCAATCGCCGGCGGCGCAAAAATCGACGACAAGACCGGCGTCCTCAAGGGCAACAACACGCCCCTGTTCGACAAAATGGTCGAAGCGAACGGCTGGCAGATAGATCCCAAGACCGGCTACATCTATGGCAAGAACGGTCAGGCTTTGCAGGCCATCCGCGATGTGAACAACGAACCCCTGGCAACCCCGAGGGAGGTCACGGTCACCACGAACATCGTCCGCAACTTCATTGATAACTATATGAAAAACGACGTGCCGGATGACAGCGTGGGCGTTCGCCCGCCCTCCAAGACCGGCGGCCTGTTCACCGGTTATGGGGTTTCGATGCGCGGCTACGCCGGCGGCGGCAGTGTCATCGAGGGCCTCCTGCCAGGCAAGGCGAGCATCACGGGCGGCGACAACATCACGTTGGCGAACGCGCGAGTCAAGAGCGGCGAATTCGTGTCCAATGTGAAATCCGTCGCATATTATGGCGCCGACACATACGCGGCCATGAACCGCCGGCAGATACCCAAGGAATCGTTCTCCGGCCGGGATATCGACGTGAGCGGCGTCATCGAGGAGATACGTTCCTTCCGCGAGCAGATCGGCCCAATCATCAGCGCGTATGCCCCGCAACTCGGCAAACGCGACTTACAGCGGCTCACCAAGGAGGTTTTGCGCACATGATGCACACGCTCACCTACACGTCGAACCGCGCCGGAACCGTGATTGATCTCGCCGACCCGGAGGGAATCATGTGCGGACAGATCCTGGAGCTACGCACCCGCACGTGGGAGTTCGAGCTCGGCTACCGGTCATTGCATGCCACGCGGCCCGCGAAGACCGTCAAGGTCACCGGGCTCGTCTACGGTATCCCGGCGCTCGAAAAGGCCGAGGAACTGTTCGACGCGGACATGTACGCCTACCTCAACGATGCCGCGAAACCCGGCGTCATCACGGTGGACGGATGGTCACAGACCTGCCTCGTGGTCGGCCACGAACCTGACTACACGTCACCCCTGCTCGTGCGTGGCGATTTCACGGTCGCCTTGCTTGACGGGGTGTGGCACAAACCGGTCAGGCAGAGCTTCAGCCGGTCGACGGCCCGCTACAACAGAGGCAAGGGTTATCCCTACGACTATCGCTACGATTACGCGCCGACCCGCAACGTCAGCAGCATCGACAACCAATCCGCCCTGCCCTCGCGGATGAGGCTCACCATTTACGGGCCGGTCTCTACGCCGAGCATCGTCATCGGCGGCAACAAGGTGATAGCCGACGTGAGCGTCCCATCCGGCGGCTACCTTATCATCGACGGCACCGGCTCGCCCCGCACGGCCGTGATGGTCGCCGCCAACGGCGACATCACCAACGTGTTCGACAAAACGCATCGCGACCAGGCCTCCAACGAATACGCGTTCGCCACCCTCCCGCCGGGACTGCAGCAGGTCTCATGGGATGAATCGTTCGGGTTCGACGTGGAGTACTGGTTGGAGCAGACGGGACTGCCATGGACCTGATCTGGACCAATACCGCTCACGTGCCGCAGGGCGAACTCGTCTCCCCCGCACTCGACCTGCAGTACGGCGACGAGCAGAATGATTTCGAACTCACTCACTCCACCCCCGGACTGCTGCTCTCCGACGGCTGCTACATCGGGGCGGAAGGCACCGAGTTCGGAGGCCGCGTCGACGCGGTGCGTATCACTGTGGATGACGGGCATGCCCTGTATACGCTCACCGGCCGCACATGGCACGGTTTGCTCGCAGGCAAGATCCTCCAACCCGACCCCGGCACCGACCGGCTCACGGTCTCCGGCGACGCCAACAACATCATCCGCACGATAATCAGCCGGATCGGACTGTCCACGGTGTTCGACGTGCCCTCGGAAACGAGCGGCATCACCCTCAGCAACTATTCGTTCCGCCGGTACATTACCGCGTGGGACGGGTTGCGCATGATGCTCACCGCGCAGGGAGCCAGACTCGACCTGACCTACACCGCTGGACGCTGCCGGATTCGCGCGGTCGCCGCCGACACGTACGGCGACGCGGACAGCGACCAGCGCATCAGTTTCGAGGCGCAACGCATCTGGACCCAAGTCAACCACCTCACGGGCCTGGGCAAAGGCCAGCTGCGCAACAGGGCGCGCAGCGACTGGTATGCGGATGCGTCCGGCAACATCTCCCAGACCCAGACTCTGACCGGCGACCGGGAGATAGCTCAGATATACGAGCTCACATCCTCCGAAGGCGCCGAATTGTCCGACCAGACCAGGGACAAGCTCAAGGACATGTGGAAACAGGGCACCGTCGATTTGACGATCCCCGAGAACCTTGGCCTGCATATCGACGACCATGTGCGCGCCTACGATGCGCTGACCGGCGTCAGCGTGGACAGCCCCATCGTGCGCATCACCGTCAAACTCGCCAACGGCACACCAACCATCCGATACGAAGCCGGCCAATACAGTTGGCCCGATGAACAAGACTAAAGGAGCATCATGCCGAAACAGCCCAACATCACCCTCTACTCCTGTGATCGGCCTTCGTGCGTCAACAAAGAATACGTGTTGCCCAACGCGACGGCCAGCCCCAACTGGCACGAGGTCACGCGCGTCGACCGCAACGGCAACCAGAGGAAAATCCTTTTTTGCGAATCCGACTACCAGCAGTACCTACAGTTGGCCGAAAATCAGGACAAGGATTATGACCTCTGGCTCAACAACTCCCTCAACGCGGAAGGCAAGTGATCATGGCAACAAATCTGCTTGTAACCGGCTCGCACGGCGGCGACGACCCGCACGTGGAATCGAAGCATGACGCGCTCATGCACGCCGCCATGCTCGGTCGAGGCGGATACATTTTGAAAACCCGGAATTGGACGATGAAACCGACGGCGAAGGATGCGAACAACATCACCATCCCAGCATGGGACCTCGTGGTCGAGGGCCGGCAGATCTACATCGCCGCACCGACCGACGTGAACATCCAATCCGGCTCGCAAGGGCAAAAACGACGCGATCTCATCGTGGCCCGGTACGCGTTGAACTCAGGCACCGGCGTGGAGACGGTCACCCTCGAAGCCATCAAGGGCAAGCCCAGCGCGGCCACGCCCGCGGATCCGGGCATCGAGACCGGCAGCATCATCGGCGGGGCCATCGTCTCCGACCTGCCCCTCTGCCGCGTCAACCTCGACGGCATCACCATCACATCGATTGACACACTGGTCAATGTTATGCAACCCCTAGAGGATGTGTGGGATTCCCTAACCCGAATGCCGTATATTCTGTGCGGAGGCCATACCATCACCACGAATAATGACGGCACATTCTACATCAACGTCCAATCCCCAAACGGGAAGAAAGCCGATTACGCGGCCTACACGATTGGGCCGTTCGGCACTGGTTTCAGCCAGGCCGGCGAGTACACCGCACAACGTTGGGATACCAGCGACGTAAACCAGATACGCTTCCGCCTGTGGAACACCAAAGACAACCGCTGGTGCGGGAGGGTCGCGATATTCGGAAGCTGGATCGCAATCTGGAACAGGCAATAGTTTTCCCTAACCCAGATGCCTGATATTGAGTCCGGTATGTTCATTGGTTCGACCAGCGTGAACGGTGCCGTATCGATCAAATGGGGCAGGCATTCCACAGCACCGTTTGCCGTGTTCGTCACCTACGCGCCAAACAACAACGACTCGGTGACGAACAGTTTCACGCCACTGATTTGGTCCGTCGGCGACAGCGATTTTCAGGCGCGTCTGCGAGACGACCGCAGCCATGCCTGGGGCGGAGCGCAACCGGTCCGGCTGTACTGGCTGGCAACCTGGAAACGATAGCTTTCCCTAACCCCTGTCACGGGCCAAGTCAGGATGCCGTATTCCGACAGGTATATCACTCTGGTTCGTGTCGGCCGTATTGTCACCGCCTGCGCGTATATCACGCTGACAAGCAATTTCACTCAGGTCAGCAACACATCCGTCAACGAGACAATCCCGAAGGGTTTCAGACCGTCCGGCGATTCCCGCGCGGTCATGCGCGGCACCGACAACAGCGGTGCAATCAGTTTCTACCTTTACGGCACGCCGGAGGGGAAAATGGTGTTGAACGGCACCGGATATACCAGCCGATTCGTCGGTATATCCGGCTGTTGGATTACCGCGTAGCTTTCCCTAACCCAGACCGAAGTGCTGACGCTGATTAACTCCACTTACGGTACCGTCAAAGGCTACCGTCGCGGCTCGCTCGTCACGTTGCGCATCGACTGGAAGTCGTCGGCGTCCGGCTCGTGGAACACCGGCAATTTCGGAACCCTGCCTGAAAGCTGGCGTCCCCCGATGGACTTGAACTTCTCCTACGGCGGACGCGACGGCGCGAACCAGAAGATCATCAACGTAAACGCGAACGGAACCATGACCTACGCCAATCAGGGCGGCACGCAGGGCACGAACGCGTTCGGCATGACCGTCTCATACGCGCTATGACCCGTGGGGTCACTGCAAGACAGTGCAACCGCCTGAGCCAGTGTCCCGAAGCTATGCGGCGGGCATCGGGTCGGCGGTCCTCCATACGCCGGTGCATCCCGCGTACGCGCTGTTCGGATTGCCGAGCATGACGACCTTGCCCGTATGCTCGCCGTAAAGGATGAACGTGGTGTTTCCGCCGAACACCGCGATTGGCGTGTTCGACTTATCCACGGGACGATACCCCACGGGTATGGTCTCCTGCGCAGTCACGTAGTTGTTTTCGCCGCTTTGGTTAAACTTCACATTGCCGCCTATGAAGCAGATATTCCCCACGCGGGTCAGCGCAATGCTGTTGCTGCTGTACGGTACTCGCCATGTCGTGGAACGCTGGGTTAGGGAATCCCACACGTCGCTCATCGGCCTCAAAACATTAAACAAGGGGACTGGGTCTCCGATGGTGATGCCGTCCAACGGGATGCGATACAAGGGCATGTCGTAGGTGGTGCCCCCGTCCAACGGGCTGGTCGTGTTCAACGCGGGGTCGGTGGGCGTGCCGGTGGTGGGCGTGCCCCTGACCACCACCAGTTTCGCGCTCTCAATCGACTGCGAGCCCTTGATGTAGCGGCAGACGATGAGATCGTTGCGTTTCTGCCCCTGCGAACCGTTCGTGACAATCAAATCCTCGGGCGTGCCCTGGCTGACGTGACGGCCCTGCATGACCAGCTCGCCCGTGCCGATGGTCACCTTGTTCGCCGAAACGACCGTAAGCTCGAACTTATCGTGCACGTTGAGCACGTAGTCGTCCAGGCCGAGGATGCCGGCGTTCAATCCTGCGGCCTGTTCGGCGGTGGCGTGCGCCTTGTTCGCATGTCCGGTGACGAGTTCAACCATTTTGCTTGCCTCCGTTCTTGTACCAGCTATCGAAGCCGTTGTCGATGTCCTTCAACCGGTTGGCGTATTCCTGCCAGCAGTTCGTGCAGAACAGGTAGCCGTGCTCCTTGCCGTCCGCGTCCAGTCGGATCGTGTTGTACCACGTCTTGATATCCGGGTCGTCCAGATCCTTGTACCATTTGTTTTTGCCGCAACGGTCGCATTGCATGACCGTCGCATTATCGATACGCGCCATAATCGGCTCCTTACTGTTTACTCGGCCTCATAATCGACGGACATCACGCCGCCCGAGACCTTGACGATTTTCTTGACGATCGAGGCGTTGACGGTGATGCCGGTGAGATTGTCACGTGCGGTCACGGTGTCACCCACGTCGAACACCACGTTCGCGTCGTCGCGGACGGTGACCCTCACATCACCCTCGGATTGCAGGTCCTGCAATTTTTCCTTGGTCTTGTTGTTGAGCTCGGCGGTTTCGGCGCTGGAATAGTCGTAGACCTGCGTTATCTCGTCCACGCCCCTGAGCGACTGGGTCTGGCTCACGGTGCCTTTCGCGTCCGCATACCAGTGGACGACCACACGGGCCGCCAAATCGCCCTTGCCCAGGCCGATGAGATGGTTCGGTTTCCTCCACGTGCGGGTCGCGTCGAAATCGATGAGGTCGCTGTCAATCGAGTCGCCGTAATGTGCGACAGGTTCGGCCCAGATGTTGACCCGGCCGGACGTATAGGCGAGCCTGAGTTTCAGTCCGTTGGCCGCGCACATCTTCCGCAAACCCGTATAGCAGTCCGTGTAGCGGTCGAACCGGTAGCTTTTGATGGTCTGCGCGCCGGCAGTGGGCGAGTCAACCGCGTTAAACACGCCGTCAAGGCCGACGCGACTGATGAGCGAGCCGATGACCGTGCTGGCCGTGCCGCTCACGGTGAGATAATCCTTGCCCTTATCAGGCTCCAAAATCTTGTTCGCCAACATGCCGTGCCACGTGCGACCGCCGTAGGTGAGGGTGCTGCGGCCGTCCTTCAGCGAGTCCTTCAGGGAGTCCACGACGCCCCCGCATTCGCCGCCGTCGAAATACACGTAGCTACCGGCATCGATGAGCCGGTCCACGGTCAGTTCGAAATCGTTCTCGTCCGCGCCCCACGCGGCGTCGAGCGTGAAGTCCTCAAGGCTGGCTTGGTCCACGTGGCTCGCATCGGTGACGATCAGTTCCGCCATGGTGGCTCGCTTTCCTCCTGATAGACGGTCAAATCGACGCCGAAGCCGCTCCACTGCACGATGGAATCGCCAGCCGGTATCGGCTGGAAGATGTATTCGCCCCCGTTGAGACCGGTTCCGCGACGGCCCTTGTCGAACACGTTGGTCTCGTCGCCGTTCTCGGCGGTCATGACGATGGTGCGACGGCCTGCAATCGAGGTGACGGTCACGTAGGAGCCCGAGGGTATGTCCATGTCGAGCGCGTACGTGTTGCCGCCCAACGTGAGTTGCGGGTTCGACACCGGTCCGAATATCACCATCTGGAACGGCATGGCAGTGGGCATGGGATTCGAGGCCACCGCATTCCTCGTGGTCGCCAGATAATCATGCGGATAATCATGCGGATAGTCGAGGTCCAGTCCGGGCGTGAGCGCGTCGCTCCAGAAGTGCTGCGATTCCCCGGCCTTACGCCAGATGCCGTCAAGCATGACCACGGTGAGCTTCTGCTGGATTATCACCGGCGTGATGGTCTGCGGCTCCGCCTTGACCACGTAGGCGCGAGTCGTCCAGCCGTCAGCATCAAACATGCCCGGCGTTCCTGCGGCAACGTCGGCATCGAACAGGCGGCGCGTCGAATCCACCTTCTCGGGGCAGCGGACATAGGTTAGGTCAAGCTCGGCCTCGCGCGCCGTACGACTTACTCCGGTCAGACTCCGGTATCCGAGGGTGTACGACCATTCGCGGCCGCGCAGTCCCTCCGCCGTCTGAGCCCAGATATCGGGCCCTTCCAGCGGAATCGTCTCACCGGTCGAGGCGCACACATAACTAAGCGAGCGCATAGTCCCTGACCACCCTTCCGAATTCACGACCATCCACCTTGATGCCAAGCTTCTCCATAATCAGCGGCATATCCGCGTGCAGCGCGCGCAGCTCCGACAGGAGTTCGCCGAGCAGTTCGTCGGACGATGGTTCGCCGCTTGTGGAGACGGCGGTTCCAACTGACTTCACGCCGTATCCGGCAGCTACGCCCGGGGTCGTGAACCGTGTGCCCGCGATGTCCGAGGCCATGCCGTTCATGCTGGACATGACTGCGGCTTGGCTGTTGCTGATGCCCTGGGCGAGGCCGAGACCGATGTTCCGGCCTATCTGGTCGCGGAACAAGCGTGACGGCGAGTGGATGCCGAGCATGTTCTTCACTTTGGCGATGGCATCGTTCACGCCGCCGAGAATCGCGGACGCGACTCGGCCTATACTGCCGGTTATGCCGTTGACGAGGCCGCTGACGATCTGGGAGCCTATGGATGCCATACGGCCCGGTATGGATGCAAGCGTGTTGACCAGATTGCTGAGGAACTGCTGGCCCGCCCGCAATGCGCCTGATGCCATGCTGCCCGCGAACGAGCCGACCGCGCTTATCGCACCGGAAAGCCCGGCACTGATGCGTCCGGGCACCTGCGAGATGTAGGAGCCGATGGACGAAAGGAACCGTGAACCGGCGTTGACCGCGTTCGATGCCATTTGTCCGACGAAGCTGGCAGCGGCGCTTATGGCCCCGCTCAGCCACGAGCCGACGTTCGACGGAAGCTGGGAGATGAACGTGCCCACGTTGCTGAGGAACTGGGAGCCAGCGGAAAGCGCGTTGGCACCCATCTGCGCGGCCCAGCTCGCCACCGACGCAACAGTGGAGGTCAGCCAGTTCCAGATATTGCCCGGCAGTTGCATAAAGAACGTGCCGAGGTTCGTGAGGAATTGCTGACCCGCAGAAATCGCCTGAGAGCCGAGCTGTGCGGCCCACAGCACCACGAACGTGATGCCGTAGGCGAGCCAGTAGGCTATCGTCGCCGGAAGATTCGTGAGGAAGTTCGCTATGTTCGAGACGAACTGCTGGCCCGCCTGCAACGCTGACTGGCCGAAGCTCACCGCCCATGTGCCAATCGACGTGATGAGGTTCGACAACGCCGTTCCGATTGCGGAAGGCAGTTGCTGGAACCATTGAATGACTGATTGGATCGCGTTCGGAATCGTCTGGGTGAAGAAGTTGGCGATGTTCTGGCCGAGACCGGTGACGAACGCCACCGCCGACTGCCATGCGGAGGAGAGGAACGCCGTGAACGATGCCCACGCCGCACGGCCCGTCTCCGTCTGGGTGAAGAACCAGATTAGCCCGGCCACGAGAGCACCGATGGCGGTGATGACGAGCATGATCGGGTTCGCGTTCATTGCCGCGTTGAGAACCCATTGTCCGGCTGCGGCGATTTTCGCCGCCACGTCGAACGATTTCAATGCGGTGACGGCTGCGGATATGAGGCTCGCCGTCTTGAACGCTGCGAAACCACCTGCGATGCCAGCGATGACGGTTCGTATCGCATCGCCGTGTTCGCTCGCCCAATCACCGAGCGACTGCAATGTGGACGCGAGTTTTTCGACAAATGGGGCGGCGGCGTTGAAGGCGTCGCCCACAAGCTGGCCGATGGAGGCTGCGGCGCCACCGTTCTGACCGACCGCAAGGAAACCGGTTACTGCGTCTGCCAATCCCTGACCGAGCTGCGTGAGCCCCTTCCAGAGTTCGCTGAGCGACGCGAGGAACGCCTGCACTCCGCCGCTGTCGGAAAGCGTGCCGATGAAGATGCTCACGTTGCGGGTAAGCGCGATCCACCAGTTGACGAGAGGGGAGATGATGTTGTTCAATCCCGTGAGGAAGTTCTGCAAGCCCCCGCCATTCGTGACGACATCGAGCAGACTCCCGCCGAACGCCTGCGCGTTCGACGCCAGACCTTTCAGATACACTCCGAGCTGGCCGAAATCGGACTGCCAGATCGACACAAGCGGCTGCGCGGCCTGCGCCGCCTTGCCGAACCAGCCTTTCACGCCGGTGACCATGCCCGCCGCCGCGTCGCCGATTTTGCCGAACTGGGAGCTGAAACCGTTGATCGCCCCGGCGATGTTCTCCACGCCGACCGCTTCGATGACCTTCTGCACGGCCTTGGCGACACGGTTCTGCACGTTCTCCATGGCCGTGCCGATGCCCTGAGTCGCGTCCTTGGCCTGCTGGGCGAACGAGGCGTATTTGCCGAAACCGTTCTGGTTCAGTTCCATGACCTTCTTGTTGAAATCATCGAAACTGATTGACCCGTTTTTCATGGCCTCATACAGGTCGTTTGAGTTCTTCCCTGCGCCCAGCATGGCCTCGGCGACCTGATTGAGCTGGCCGGGCATCGCGGCCTGAATCGAACGCCATGCCTGCATGTCGACCTTGCCGGCGCTCAGCATCTGCGTGTACTGGGTGAGCGCGTTCTCCTGCTCCATGGTCGAAGCGCCGCCCGCAAGCATCGCGTTGTTGAACGCGAGGGCGATGTTCGTGGCCTGATCCAGATTGCTGGTCAATGGGGCGAGCTGCTGCACCATGCCCGTCATCGCCGAACTGGTGGTGGGCAGGCCGTCGAGCGCGCTCGAGATCTTCTTGATGGAGGCGGCCGCGTCCTCGGAACTGTAGCCGAGGTTCTTCATGACCTTCGGGAAGTTGTTCATCTGGTCGGCGCGCGAGATCGCGGAGTTCAGGCTTCCCGTGACCACCGAGGCTACCTTGGAGAACACGGTGGAGGCGATGCCGGCGACCGCGCCCACCTTCGCCGCGAAACCGCCGGAGAGGCCCTTGCCGATGCTCTGTCCGGTCTTACTGCCGGTGGTTTTGGATGCGTCGCCGAACGCTTTTTCAATGGCCTTGCCGACGCCATCCATGGAGGGCACGATGGGCACATATGCGGTGGCGAGATTATAGGCCATTGTTTCGCCTTCCTCTGTTCGGTTATGGTTGTCCGGTCTGCGGCCGGTTCTCCACACGGTTCACGGTCGTGAACCGTTGGCTCATGAATCGGTCGAGCTGTTCGACGCTCATGCCAACGGCCTTGATGGTGCGCGTGCGACGGATGGTGTTGCCATCGGGTTCTGGGTTCTCTGATCCGGCTTCCATGGCCGGGCCGGTTGCTTCCGGCGTGGCGTGGTGTTGGCCGGGGCGTGGCAGCGGCCGGGGTTGCGGGCCGCGTTTCCTCGGGTCGCCGTTTGCCCAGATCCACTGGTTCATCTGTTCGATGCGCAGCACGGCCAGATACTGGTCGAACGTCCACGCGCGCGCCGTGTTCAGTTCTTGCCAGACACGCGATCCATCCGGCAGATTCACGGCCAGCAGCGCGGCCTGCATGGGCGGAAGGTCTCGGACGGCAAGCCCGTACTCTCTTCTCATGTCCGCCGCCAACTGGTCGGGGCAGCGGTCGAGAAGGAGCACGAGCGTCATGAGTTTGGGAAAGCCTTACCCATCTCCTCGAACAGCTCGGTCAGGAAGGTGCCCATGGTTTCGCCGTCGATACGACCGTCAGCCCCTCGCAATCCATTCTTGACCTTGTCGTATGAGTCGCCGAGAAGTCGGCGTAGGAATGGGATGATTTGCAAGGCGTTGCCCTTCGGGTCGGCTTGAAGGTCGTAGAGAGATTCCATGAACTCCCAATCGTCCAAAACCTTCGGGTCGATACCGATATCGATTCCACGGACGTTGACACGGCGAACCGTATTCTTGGACTGCTTGTGGTCCTGTGGGTGGCTGGCAATCTGGTTGGCGTTTGTGTTGCGGTGGCTTCGGTTGCGTGACATTCTGATTCTCCTTGATAAAAAAGCGGTTCTCTCCTTGACGGTTAAAAAAGGGTTCCCCTCGCGGCAAGGAGAGAAGAAAGGAATCCGCGAGGGGAAGCGTTGCCTAGCCGAGCCGTTGCGGTCACGGTCAGAGACTCTGGTCTTTTGGGATGCCGATATATTCGATGGAGGTGACACCATCGCCCATGTCGTTCGCGGCCACAGTGATGTCATAGCCGAGCACGTCGCTCGAATGCATCTGGCGGTCGCCGAATTCGGAACGGGTTGCGGAACCGATGACGGTACGGTCCTTCACGTTGCCGGTTGCAACGATCTCGAACACGAGCGAGACCGGTGTATCGTCGGGCATCTGATGCTTGATGACCATGCTCTTGTCCTTGCCGGCCACCGCGTCGTTGCCGTAGCGCATCTGCGCCGCTGCCTTGCGCAGGAACTCGATGAGCACGAACTTGTAGGATTCGGCGTAGCTGGAGACGACTTTCATCACGGTCGTACCGTTCGCGTCCTTGACTTCGGCGGTGTCGGTGTCAGTCGTGTTGGTGATGCCGTCCTCCGACAGGTAGCCGATGAGCTGGAAAGCGGGGTCGAGCTCGCTTTCCGAATCGGTGGGCAATGCGGTGCCGACGGGTGCCGCGTACGCGTAGCCGCCGACCTTGAACTTGCCGAACGACACGTTTGTGGAATCGTTCTTCGTTGTTGTTTCATTAGCCATGATTAGGCCCTTTCTGGAAATGATGCTCATTCGTCGGTCTTGACGGTGAGCTGGATGAGTATCTGGTAGCGTGGCCGTCCGTCCGGCATGGGGAAGTCGGTCAGGCCGGTGATGTCCCAATCGGCCACCTCGGGCAGTTCAACGATGCGTTTCAACCGTGGCAGCACGAGACGCTGTGCCACGTCCGAAGCCTCCCAGCGTGAAGCGGCCCACACCTGCACAGCGATCAATGGTCTCGACACGAACCGGCCTTCCGAACCTCCCGTGCGTTCCACAGTGACGAACGGGATACGGTTCGTGGCGCTGGATTCGGCGGGAACCTCGAAGCTCGCGGGATAATCCTTGAGTTCGGGTGCCGCGTTGAGCCAGTCCATGACCAGCTTCTCCGCGTTCATCAGCCGCCTCCCAACGCCTTGGCGAGCGTGTCGCGCACGGCGTTATCGATGCGCGCGGCGAGATTATCCGTATGCACGAGCACCGTCGCGCCCTTCTCGTTCGCCCGCGGGCCCTCCGCCGTGTACGACGGCTGCCCCGCGTGAGTCGGCGCGGCCATGGAGTTGGCGCGGGCCGCGATCTTCTGTGCCTCCGACAAGGCGGCGCGAGCGCCCTCGTTGCGCCTGTACGCCTGGAATGCCGAATAATGCAGTTTCACCCGTTTCATGCACTATCCCTTCGTGTCGGTGACTTCTACCGTGAGATTCCATGCAGTCGGCTTCATGCCGCCGCCCAATGGCCTCGGGTCGCCAATCACCTTGTATTCATGCCCGTCGATGCGCACCCCCGCCCCACGCAGGCTGCGGAACTCATAGGAGCGGGGGAACAGGCACGTAAACGCCACGGTCACTCCGTCAGGGCGCAGCGAATCGGTTGCATTCGACATGGCACCCGGCGAGACAAGCACGTTGCCCACCGATTCGATATCGACCTTCGTGACTGGCGAGCCGCCGGGGTCGGTCTCGCCCGTGGGCGTGTAGCGCACCACTTTCACGGTTTCGCCCCTCATGACGCCTCCCCGTTCGACAGGTCGATGCTGTAGAAGCGTTGACCGGTGAGCCTGAGCGCCTTCTTCTGCCCCTTGGACAAGTAGAATTCGCCGCGAGGGTTCGCGAATGTCATGGATTGGGTGAAATTCCCCGCCGTGAGGCTGAGATTGCTGGCACCGGTGGTGTCGAACCCCGCGCCCTCGGTCTGTATGTCGGACGAGATCGCATCCTTGGCGAGCTCGCAGGCGATGCGTTCAAGCGTCGCCCGCGATATGTTCCGCCAACCCGGGCATTGTTCGCGAAGGAACTGCGAAGCATCGGCCAGCCGCTGATCCACATAATCGGGGTCATCCGGCATCTGCTTCCAGCGTTTGGCCAATTCCAAATGCGTGGCAAATGGGTTTTCTCCCGTGTCGTCGAACATGGCGGCCTCCTTAATGTCAGAATGCGATGATGCCGAAGCCGCGTGCTGCGGCCGGCAGCTTCAGTCCCATGGCCATCACTTTGCGGTGGCCTACGCCGCTACGGCGGAGGCCGGCGCGATGACGTACGCCGGGAAGCGCTTGGCCTTGTCCGACTGCACGTCGTTGATCGGGTTGGCGATCTGGAAGCCCACGCGGAACACGACTCGCATGGCCACACAATCCTGCTGGGCGAGATTCAGAATCACCTTGCCGTTATCGTCCGTGATAACCGCCTGGTCAAGCAGCTTGTAGGTGATGTCCTGACGGATGCCGACCACGAAGTTCGACCAGTCCGCGCCGAGCAGCACGGCCTTGGTGGAATCCCACGCGCCGTTGTCGACCTCGTTGAGATCGAAGCCGTAGAGGGTGGACGGCGCGCCGGAGGCGAGCGAGGGCACGTAGATCGGGGTGCCGTTGGTGTTACGCAGGCCGATAAGCTCCCAGTTCAGGCCCGGCTTGCCGGCGAAGCCGTTCATGGCGAAGCCCTGTTCGGCGAGCTTCTGACCCATGCTGGCAACGTCCTTGGCGAGGTCCTTGCCCTGGGTGAACGTGTTGCCCGCCGTGATGGCCTGCGGGATGATGCCGTCCGGGAAGCTGGACGGCTTGTCCACGCCGAAAAGGGTCGCCTGGTCCAGCTTGTAGCCGAGCGCGGAAGCCAGACGCGGCATGACCTCCGGCCAGATTGGGATGCCGGAATCCGCGATAACGGCTTCGGGGATGGGCACGATGGCCGCAAGTTCCTCGGCCGTGATGCTCAGGCCCGACCACTTCATCTTCGTGGTCTGTTTCAGGCCGGTATCGCCGCCAACCCAGTAGGCGATCGGCTTGGAGTCAAGCACCGGCTGCGTGCGCGTGCGGGTGCTCATGCGAATCTGACGCATGCGGGTGAGGGACACACTCGACTTGGGGGCGTCCTGGATAATCTGGGTGGCGTATTCGGTGGGGATGAGTCCGCCGCCGAGGTCGCCGCTGGTGATGATGGAGTTCACGTTGGAAGTCATCGTCATACCTTCTTTCTATGGAGTGGATTATTTGCGTTTCTGCTTGAGGAACTGATCGCGAAGCCAATCGCCGGATGTGTCGGATGGCGCGGGAGGCTGGTTGGATTCGGAGGAGGCGTGCACCTTCGGCTTGGTCTTCTCGGCGATGTAGTCGGCGAGCGCCTTGCCGTTGGCTTGCATTTCTTCGAGGGTGGAGCCGTGGAGCAGTGCGATGGGCACGCCGGTTTCCTTGGAGACCTGCGTCTTCCATTCGTTCTGCTGTTTTTCCGCCTCGTAGGCGGCGTTCTTGGCTTCAAGCTCTTTGATGTGCTTGGCTGTCTTTTCGGCTTCGGACAGTTGGGCCTCCTTGAGCTGTTGCAGTTCGTCGGCGGCTGTCTTGTTGTCCTTGGCGCGTTTCTCCCATTCGCGGGAATGGGCGACGGCCTCCTTGTATTTGGCCTCGTAGTCGATTTCGGGCGGCTTCGCTCCGTTCTCGGTCGATGCCGCCTGCTGGTTGCCGTTGGCCTCTTCGGTCATGGTTCCTCCTAGTGGGTTGGGCCCGTTTCGGGCATAAAAAACCACCCGTGCGGGTGGTTGGGGAAAATCTCAGTTCGAGTGCGACGGTCGTGGCACCCCGTAGCCGTCCTTGTAACGGTCGGGGTAGAGTCGGCGCATCACATAGGTGATCGTGTTCGGGTCGTTGGGATTGTCGGGATTGCCTTTTGTGGTGGCCTTTATCATCCGATAGGTGTCGTCGTCCAGGCCGCCGTTCTCGATGAGGCTGCGGGCGTGCATGTATTCCGAGTACATGCGGTCGGGGTCATAACCCTCGATGTGAGCTTGGTCCCTGTCCCATTCGGGCACGATCTGGCAGTCGCAGTCGTCGTGGAACAGTCTGAACGAGCCTTTGGCGTATTTCGCGGTCTTCTCGCTGCGGTACACCCAGCCGCGCGAGCAGAGCATCGTGCAGAACGCGCACGTCTTCGCGCCTCTCGGCACGCGCGCGTACCGGGGTTCGGACGGGTCGTGCTCGCACAGGCGGGCGATGGTTTCGCGCCCCGAATACATGACCCAGCGTTGCATCGCGCCGACAAGATACGCCTGCATGGTCTGCGGGTCGGTCCACAGGTGGCCGGCCTGCCAGCGTATCGTCTTGTCGATGCCGTCGCCGGGAAACGAGTCGGACAGGTCGTACTCCCACGGGTCGGGCACCGATTCGCCACGGACGCGCATATACCATTCATAGGCGGCCTGTGCCGCGAGGTCGCCGTATTTGATGACCAGTTGCGGCATGTAGTCGAGCAGCATGTCACGCTGCCATTCAGGGCTGAGCTGTTGCAGCGTCTCCCACAGTTTCGCCAGATCGCGGCGTGCCAGTTCCACCGCCCGAGCTTGGCTGGCTTGCAGCTGTTCCAGTTGCCGGTTGTCCGTCATCCTTGTTGCCTCCGTTCACGAGGGAGTCAAGCACGCTGCGGGTCTCGGCCTTGCGCTTGTCGACCAACAGGCGTGTGATATCGGAATCCGTGTAGCCGAGCTTCTCCAACACCACGTCGGAGTTGGCGAGCCATGGAATGGCCGTCACCTGCTTCACGATGGCATCGGAGAGCGCGGCCTGCGATGGGCGTTCGGGGTCACGCCAGTTGACCTGCAACCGATTGAGCTCGTCGCTGTCCTCGCTGGTGCCGTTGAGGATGGCGATGTCCCTCGCGGCCTTGCGTAGCTGCACGCCGATGGCGCGGCAGGCGTTCTTCGCCTCGATGACAAGTTCGCTTTCCGCCGCCATGATCGCTTCCGAAGAAGAAGGGCCGGAATCCGTCATGACGCCGAACTGGCTGAGCGGCACGCCGGTCGCGCCGCTCATGCGTGCCGCGAGGGCGCGAAGCATGTCGGTGTGCGGCTGCATGGTCATCTGCGTGAACTGGCCGATGACGGGCGCCTGGCCGTCCTCGTTGAGGCTGATGTTGAGCATCTTCGAGATGGTGGCTTCCCAGCCGGTCAGCTTCCTGCCGTTCTTGTCCTCGGGCGGCTCGTCCGCGCCGATGAGGTAGCGTTGCGGGCTCGAATAGAATTCGGCGCTTACCTCCATGCGCAGCATGGTGCGCACCGCCGTGTCGGTGATGCTCATGACCTCGCGGCTGATGCGCGAGCGGCCGAAGGGGCGGTTCAGGTCCTGATGGTAGGGGATCAGGTAAACGGGCACATGATCCATGTACGTGTTCCGGGGAGCGTCCGCATGATAGCGGCCTGATTGCGTGCGGCGTATACGAATCGTGTAGCCGGGCATGTAGAGCATGAGTTCGGAAGGCACGATGGTGTTCGCCTGCGCGTACTGTGAGCGGTCGATATCGGTTATCGACAACGCCGCCGACAGGCCGCGACGGGCGTAATCCCACAGGCCGGTCTCATAGAGCGCGCTACGGAACGACACGGACACCTTCGAGCGCAGACCATCCTCGGGTTCCGCGCTGCGCACGTTCAGGAACGAGCATGAGTGAGTGAGCGCGCTGCGGATGGCCTGCGGCAATTCCACGTCGAAGTCGTTGTCTGAAAGAATCGAATCCAAACCCAACGGATCGCGGCTGTCGTCGCCGACTCCGACGAAACCATCGAACACGATGCGGTCGGCCAAAGCGTCCACCGATTTCTGCGGCCAGCCCACGACCTCGCTTATCCCCGCCATGCTGTCCGGCACGGCGATGGACAGATTCTTAAGCTCGTTGCGCCCGTCGTAGTATTTGGTGCGCAAAAGGTTACGTTCGAGCTTCTGGGACCATTGACGTATCATCAAATCCCACGGTTCTCGGCACTCGTCGGGCAGATTATCGACCTGCACGTTTTCAAGACTGGGAATCTGCATCAGAATGCCACCGCCTTCGCTCTTCTTCCCGGATGACGTTTGGAAGTCTTGACGTTCCAATACGCGAGAGCCACCGCTTCCACGGGACTCACGTCGATGTTCTCCATGGACGGCTCGTAGCCGAACCCGTCGCCGATTTTCCTGTGCTTCGCATGACCCACCGCCTCGTCAAGCAGAGGCTGGCCGAAATGGGTAAGCCCATGGTCGTTCACGGCCTGTTCGAGCATCGAACAAGCGTCCGCCACGTCGGAAGGGCGCGGAACCACGATCACTCTTTTCGACACGCCCTTGTCGATGAGGCTGTTGACCAGGGTGGGGGCTCCCACGCGCCCGTCGATGATGATGCCGATGGCGTTGCGCCATCGTTCCGCACCGTTCTTCTCGGCGGTCAGCCAGTCGGCCAGCCAGCCGGTGCCGCCGCGCATGCTGCGCGAGGCGATGACCTCCACGTGCGGCAATTCACTCGACTTGCGGGGCGGGCGCACGCACGCCACGAGGGTGACGTTCGCGCCGTCCGCGCTGAACTTGACCGCATACGAGTTGTAGCCATCCATGCAGGGCTTGTCGGTCTTGCACTTGGCCCACTCGTCAACATCGATATCGGACAGCGCGCCGGCCTGATCGTTCCACCAGCCGAGACGTTCGCGGGCGAAACCGTCCGGCGTCATCTTCTCCGACTCGGAAACGACCACGCTTTTCAACAGGCGGGTGCCGAGCGATGGATTGTATTGGTACCAGCGTTGCTGGTCGTGCACGTCGCCGATCTCGGTCGCCGCCCATTCGAACCAGCACAGGTTCTTCGGCGGCTTGTCGCGATGCGCGTTGCGGCGCATGCGCGCGAACACCGTGCCCGGCGAGGTCGGCGGGGTCGGCGTGCCCGTGTAGATGGTCAACGGGTTGCCCGAGGGTGCCGACGAGATGGCGGGCTGTATGGCCTCCATCTGCTCGTCGGTCAGCTCCTGCGCCTCGTCGCACACCAGCACGTCCACCGTGAAGCCACGGCCCGAACTTTTCGAACGGGCGATGAACTCAATGCTGCCACCGTTCTTCAACACGATGGCCTCCTGGCCGTTCGTGGCCCGGATATAGGTGACCAACTCCGCCAGTTCGGGGAACTTGCGCGCGTTCTCGAAGTAGTATTTCATGCGCAGGAAATGCTTGCGGCAGGTCTTCACCTCATGCGCCGTATGCAGGATCTTCATGCCGAGGATCGCGGCAAGGTACAGCTCCGTGAACTCGAGAATCGCGTTCTTGCCGTTCTGGCGCGGCACCGCGCACCCGCAATCCGACGCCGCCCATTGCAGCTTCGAATCCGTGGCGAGCCAACCCTCGAGCACGATGCGCTGCCACTTGTCCGGCTTCATGTCGTAGCCGGCGGCGAGCGCGCACGCCTCGCCTCCCTCGGACTGCGCGTGCTTGGGAACCAGAGCGAAGCTAGGTTCCTGTACGCCTCTTCGTCTTGCCACCCTCGATCACCCTCAGCTTCCGTCGTTCGGCTATCTCATCGAGCGGCGTATGCCGCTCCTGCTTCTGGACTTCCGCCGGCATGATCTGGCTGCGTGCGGCTGGTGTGATGCCGTAATCCTGCAGTAGCTTGTTCAGTATGGGCACGCTGGCGAAATTGCCGGAACCCCAGATGTCCGCGTGGATCAGGGCGGCGTTCATGAGGTTGTCCCAGTCGGCCTCGGTCCACGAGTCCGCTCCGGGGGTGGAAGCCAAATGCTCCCACCATCGCACGGTCGCCTCCGGCCATTCGATGCCGTCAGGCAACTGTGGCTGCGTTATCGTGGTCTTGGCCAACTGGATCACCTCGAATCAATGTCTAGGAGCCGCTGGAGCGACTCGCGCGAGCGGAACCGGCGGCACGAGAGAAATCAAACTCGCCCTGCACGTATCTCGGACGCATGACAATCACCTCCATCGGGAAATCAGGAGCCAGATGAACGGGACGCCACTTTCCCCCGAGCGAGTCGCTTGCCGGTTTTCCAGTCAATACCTCGCTTGGCGAGAATACGACGCGCGGCCCTTACGGCTTCATTATCGGAATTACCCTGCGCCGTTTTCAATGCTTTTTCAACGGAAGAGGGAGGACGTACCGCGCCGGATTGACCCCGAGAACGGTATTCCGCACGTGCGGATTCTCTCTGCGTATGGTAATCAGATGACGCGCGTTGAGCGGCTTTTTGGAATGCCTTCGCTCCGCGGCTGGTGCGAATCTGCCGGTTCGAGCGCATCTTGTCGTCCGCAAAACCGCTTATCGGACTCGACAAGCCACGCTCGGCCAAGAATTCAGATTCAGATTGAACCTTTGTGTGTCGTGCCACGAGATTCTCCAATCACAAGAGACAACAAGATCAGGAGCCGGAGGAACGCGAGCCCCCGCGAGAAAAAGCGCTGCGGATACGACCGGCCACATTACGCACCGCACTACCGGCACGCTGGAACAGGTTTCGCATAATCCACCTCCCTCCAAGCACGAAAATCGGACAGGAAAAAATCAGGAGCCGGAAGAGCGGGAAGCGGTTCTGCTGTTGGCCCGTTTCATCGATAGGATTTTCTTCGCCCACGGTTTTCCCGCTTTTGCTGCGCGCTCAAGAGTTGGATCGTGGATGGCCCCGGATTCGACCAATTTGCGGTAATCGGCGAGTGCTTTTCTTTGACGTCGGGATTGTTCCTCGTCCTTAAGTGGATAGTGAAAGTTACCTCTTCGGTCAATGGTGAAATCTGGAGCGACCTTGATACCGCGTTCGGCGGCGTATTCACTGAAGGTCTGGGATTTACGCGCCATGAAAGTCTCTCTTCAATGGAAAAGCCGCCCCATAGGGACGGCTTGAACGAAAATATTGTTACCGGTTCACGATCCGCTCGATCGCGACGCGGAACGGGACGCACTCACACGCAGGGCGGATACACCGCCACCGGATGAACCGGAAGAGCGACGTCCATACCCCGTATAGCGGATATCGTTGGTGCTCGCGTAACGGACTCGCCTCATAACTCGCCTCCCAGCTTCCGAGCGACGGCCATGCCGTCCAGATACTTGTCGCCGAGCTTGCGAAGACCATACTCGGCAAGGAAAGAGTCTTTATCGTCGCGCAAGGGGAACGCGATGGCGAACCAGTGTTCGGAATCGGTCGGCTCGACAAGCTTTTCCGGGCTGCGAGCCGAAACCAGCGCCTTGTGCAGAGCGGAGAGCTCGGCGAGGCAATCCTTTTCCAGATCATCGGTGTACTTGACGCCGGCGAGCGGGTCGGGCGTCTTCTCCGCGAAACCGAGACCGCCGACGAACCCCACACCGGCACCGAACGCCACGGCAGACGACCTGGCCGGCTTGTACGGGGCAAGCCTGTCGGCGATGTCACGGTACGCATAGATCCGGTGTTCCTCGCCGAAACCAAAACGCTCACGCCACCGCGTCATCTCGGCGGGGGAGGGGAAGCACAGGCACAACCAGAATTCGGTGTCGGTCGCATCCACGAACCGCTTGCGCTCCGCACGGGCACGCTCGCGGTATTCCTTCGCGTTCTCGTCCAGATTCTCCGGCACCGGCTTCACACGCTTGCCCTTGGGTTTTCTCTTCGAAAAATCGAATTTGAAATCACCTGACATGATCCACCTCCAACAAGGGGAACCATTCAAGCAGCGTCGCGTAATCGTCCGGTGCCTTGTCCTTGAGCACCTTGGTGAAACGCTTGTCGATGCCGTCGAACGAACGCCCGAACCACGCATAATCACACGGCAGCTCGATATGATGCCCGCGAATGCAGTCCAATACCTCGCCCTTGAGCCAATCCCCGATAGGACTGACCTTCTTGAGGTTGCGCCGCCAGTACCCGTACTGGACGAACGCGCCGCGACGCTGAATCGAATCGGCCGCACGCACACCATCAGCACACCACGTGCTCTTATCCAAGCCGATGTCGGCGCGAATGGAATCCCACATCTGCTCATACGACGGCTCCGGCAAACGCGCCGCCTCGATAAACCTCAACCGTTCGGGAGCCTGAAACACCGCATTGTTCAGCCACCGGTACAGCGACGGGTGTGGATAGCGCTTGATCCTGGTCTGGAATTTCTGCTCGAAATAATCAAGTTCCTCGTCCACGAACCTCAAACCGGGCACATAGTAGAGGTACGCGGGAACGACCTCGATACCCATGTCCCGCATCGCCAGCCACGCGGCGATAGAATCCTTGCCGCACGAAAACGCCAACAGCACGGGCTTGCCTTCGGCGGCGAGCTTCTCACGCACCGCGAGACTCGTGCCCTGATTGCGAATAACCGTGGTCACTTCGGCCACCTCCTCCCCGTCATGCGGATGAACCGCGAATGCGAATAAAACTCGACGCCGTCACGCCGGAAACTCGGCTCCGACGAACGGACGAACACATGCAAACCATGTCCACTGGTCGAAACCTCCGCATAGATCGCTTCGGACAACAGTTCCACCGCCTGCGCGGGCGGACTGGTCAAATCAACATGGTCGAAATCCCAGCACGCAAGCCCATCGCCGAGCATGATGCCATAGCCGTCGCCGGCCTTCGAGCGCATGACCTCCGGGTATGACGCCCAGGTATCGGGATCAGTCGAACTGGCTGGTGACCCATCGCACATAATCGGGCGCTTGCCATCGGCGCGCACCCAACGGCGCAATGCCTTGAGTTCCTGCGGTATCTGATGTTTGCGGCTCCACGCCTTGCGGCATCTGTCCGAGCAAAACAGTCTCGGACGCCTAGGGTTCGGTGTGGATTGAAAGAAATGGCCGCAATTCCTACATTGGTTGACCATAGCTATAACTATAGCATATATTCCAATGGGTTGCAACCATAATTTCGTGACATATCAAAACTGCGGAGAATCAAACGTAACAGCCTCGAAAACAAGCGAGGCAAAAGTGTCAAACCAGCTCCGAAACGGCTCGCACGGGCGCTCGCAGGCACCCCAACGGCCAAACGTACGATACTCCACGCGGATTGCGGGGGGACGGCGGCGCTAGGACCTGTGGGGAGCCTTGCATGGGAGGGGGAGGGTATGGCCCCCGGTTACCATTGGCGGCTGATTGGGATGGTGTTTTGTGGTTGTTTTTTTGTGTTTTGGTGGCCTGTGGTGTTGGCGATTATTTTGTTGCTTTTTCTTTGGTTGCAGATTCTGTGTGTGAGTTGTGTGTTGTCATAGCTGGTTGGTGATCCGCCTCGGCTGTATGGGATGATCTCATCGAGTTCGCAGCTGAGTGGGTGTGGTGTTTTGAGTGTGAGGTCTATGGGTTTGCCGCACAGCGGGCAGATCGGTATTGGTCCTTCGGCTGCGATGTGTCTGGCCTTGCATTTGCGGCGGGCTGCTCCATTTTGGTATCGGCCTGAGCCTGCCTTGTTGCTCATGTTCCCATCCTGTGTGTTTGGTGGCTTGGGCGAGATTCGAATTCGCGATCCAGTGGCAGTGTTTACTGGATGTCACGCTATCCCAGCGTGACCGGTTAGTCCTCTACCGTACGCAAGCCGTGGCGGGCTGACTGGCACCGGCGCTTTGGACGCTGCCGGCGGAGTACTCTCAGCCCATGAGATACGGAGGATATGAGTAAAGCCCCTGAGATGTATGTCCCAGAGGCTTTCACACTTATCCTGATACGGAGTATACCACGGGGTGGATTCACCCTACTCCTGTCTGTGTTTTGTTTTTTCAGGCGGCTTGGATGGTGAGGCGTCCGCCGAGGGCGTGGATTACCTTGGCGATGGTCTGGAAGCTGGGGTTTCCGTCCTTGCTGAGGCTTTTGTAGAGGCTTTCGCGCCCCACGCCCGCGTCCTTGGCGATCTGGGTCATGCCTCGAGCCTTGGCGACGTTGCCGAGTGCGGCCTGCATGAGTGCGGGGTCGTCGTATTCGGCTATGGCGTTGAGGTAGGCGATGATGTCCTGTTCGTTTTCGAGGTATTCGCTGGTGTCGTAGTCGGTGATTTCGGTGCTCATTGCTGCTCCTTGTAGTCGTCGAGTATGGCGTGGGCTTGTTTGATGTCGGTCTGCTGGGTGCTTTTGTCGCCGCCTGCGAGCAGCAGCATGAGCACGTTGCCGCGCGTGGTGAAGTAGACGCGGTATCCGGCTCCGATGTGGAACCGCATCTCGCTGACCGGGCCTCCCACGGGTTTGATGTCGCCGAACGGCCTGCCGGCGAGCTTGCAGGCGTCGAGCCGGGCTTGGATGGCGGCTTTCGCCTCGCGGTTCCTGAGTTTCTTGAACCACTTGCGGTATTCGGCGGTTTGCTTGATTTCCATACCCTTATTGTATCTCACAGGCTACACTATGTCAAGCCGGGCGGCCGCTGGAACCCATCGCCAACGCCAGAATCTCCCGTATGTTGAACTCCCAGTAGCCGTCATCGACCGGCTTGCTGCTGGGCAGCTTGCCGCGGTTGAGCCAGTTGCTGATCTGCTTGCGGCTGACCTCGTATCCGTAGTTGTCCTTGAGCCACTGGCTCATGCCCGCAGGGGTCTTGGTCAGGTGGATTGCCTCGGCCTTGTCTCGGCTCTGCTCGCGCAGCTCGACCACGTTGATTGGGTTGCCGCATTTGCATAGCAGCAGCGATTCTCCCTTCGCGGCCATGACCTCGCGTCCGCATTCGGGGCAGACGCCGATTATCCGGCGCGTGCGCGGCCTTCTGTCCACCAATGGCATGATGCGCTGGTTCATGCGGATGAGTTGGCGCAGGAATCGGCCCGCGTGCGTGGCCTGGCATAGCCATGCGAGATGTGACTGCATGCGGGGGATTAGGCGTTGCCATTTGTCGCTCCACACGGCTCCCGCGTCGTACCATGCGTCCTGCAGCAGGCTTTCGGCTTCGTCCAGCAGGTCGATGGCGTGCATGTTGACTGGTGCGGGTGCCTCGCCGCCCTGCGGTTTCCCGCCGCTGCCGGGGTCGGTGAGCTTGTACTCGTGGTGCGCGACCCGCTGCAATAGTTGCATGTTGCGGCGCAGCGCGTGGAGTGTTTTCGCGTACTGGCGGCGGCAGTCCTGGCAGAGCGTCCACGGTGCCTCTACCTGCTGGTTGCCGCAGTATTGGCATGGTTCGGTTTGGATGAACATTGTTTGAAACCCTCCACGTTCCGGCTATCATGGTGCTTGGTGAGCGTGCCCTCCATCTTTTCGGTGGAGGGTTTCGTTTTTTTTACTCTGAATTCAGTGTTTTTACGCTGAATTCAGAGTAATGGTTCGATGAATTCGGGCGTGAAATCATCCTTGTGGGGTGCGGGCGTTTCCGGATGGGCAATGATGTACAGCACCTCATCCAATGGCACGCCGAGCAGCTTCGCCGTGTACTCGGGCGTGGCCGCTTTGCTCCGATGCCATTTGAGTATTTCCTCGCGTTTGAGACTGCTTACGCTCATGATTCCTCCTTGAGCGTGGCGACATATGCGATGGCCTTGCGTTCACGCTTCGCATACT
>OGDN01000860.1_pt1 | contig 57130 bp, 53 predicted proteins | sample 1570271 | NCBI WGS metagenome assembly OGDN01 (sample SAMEA4384481, study PRJEB24528) | human gut metagenome | reverse complement strand
CGGCGACCTCCGCCTTGAGAGGGCGGCGTCCTAAACCGCTAGACGACGGAGCCACGAAATGCCACGCGAGAAAATGGCTGGGGTGGAAGGAGTCGAACCCTCACATACGGCACCAGAAACCGCTGTCCTGCCATTAGACGACACCCCAACAGAACTTTCTCGCCACACCGCTCGAAAGCGGCGAGCGCAAGTGAGTATGTTACGGAAGCAAGCGCCCCCCGTCAAGCCCCAATTTTGGGAATTACGAAAAATGCGGGGAGCGGCCCGGCGAAGACGCGACGCGACGACCCGACGGCGGCCCGACTCACGCCTCGGGCGTGCGCCAATCGCACGGATCGGGAGCGGCCAGGGCGCGAATGCCCTGGATGATGATCTCGACACCATGGGCGAAGGCCTCGTCGGTGTAGGCGGCGGCGACGATGCGTCGCCAAGGGAGCTCATCGTCGCTCGCGCAATCTGCACTGCCCCCTTCTTCAACTGCTCGCGCGTTTGAAACTCCGCAATCGGCGGAGGGCTCATTCGCCCGAACCGCGATGGCGTTGCCGATAAAGCCCGTCAGATAGGCGTCCACCAAGGCCCAGGCCTGGGTCAGCACCGGCTCGGGCATCCCTTGGGCCAGATGCAGGTTCACGATCTTGTCGGTGTGCTCGGCCAGACCGTTTTCCCCTGCCTGGGGAACTACCTCTATGGTGGCCAGCTCAGGATGGGCCATCTCCAGCTGATAGATGGAGGTCATCGTCCGCCGCAGCGTGTCATCCCAGGTCTCCCCCGGCACCGGATCGGTGTTCATGGACGCCATCAGCCGCCGAAGCACGGCCACGAGAATGGCATCCCGGGAATCGAAGTGGCTGTAGACGGCCATGGCCGACACGCCCAGCTCCCGACCCAGGGAGCGCATGGTGAACGCGCCGATGCCATCTCGCTCAATGAGGTCGGAGGCCGCGGCCACAATGCGCTCGCGGGTAAGCGCCGGGCGCTCCTCGACCGCAGCTTTTCGAGCCATGGCCTCTCCTTCCTCGCTCATCCAGAACCGCGATTCCTCTCATCGCCTCCCAGTATAGAGAAGCGGCGCGCCCTGCCGGACGCGCCGCCTTTTTCGCCATTCGAAATCCAGATGGAGCTTCAAACCTTCGAGGGCACGCTCTTACTGCGGAGCGTTCTGAAGGCCGGCTCCCGGGCCCGTTTCCGGGTTATGGGGCCAGGTATGGCAGTTGTCGCACTTGTTGTCGGTGATCTCCTTGTCCTTCGCGTGGCAGTTCACGCAGGAGTTGTAGCCGCCGTGAATGGAGTTGTGCGGATTGCTCAGACCATAGTCGGCCGTCGTGGAGGCCAGCGCCTCGTAGGAGCCGCCATGGCAGGACAGGCACTGCTCGTCGGACTGGTACATGCCGGCCTCGGCTGTCGCGTCAACCTGCTCCTCGGCGACGCCCCCGGCAGCCTGGTTCGCCTGAGTGGCGGACTCTTGCGGAGTGCAGGCGGCCAAGGCAGCGCCCAAGGCCAGCGTGCAGGCCAGCACTACCAGCTTGATTGCGTTTTTTCTCATCGTTTACTCCCCCTTCAAGGCATGCTCGACGGCCACATAACCAAAGGTGATGGCGCGGCCGATGGACGTTCCCGGAATATGACGCGGGTAGTTGCCCGCGAAGAAATTGCCCGAGGCGTTGCCGGTGGCATACAGGCCGCCGATGGGCTTGTTGTTCACATCGAGCACCTGGGCGTTGCCGTCGATGGTCAGACCGCCCACCGTGGCGAGGATGCAGCTGTTGGTCGTGAGCGCGAAGTAGCGCGAGCCCGTGAACGGCATGGTCATGGCCAGGTCGCGATCGAAGTCCTCGTCCACGCCCTCGGCAAAGAAGCCGTTGTAGCGGGCGATGGTGTCGGCGAGGCCCTGCGCGTCAACGCCGCAGGCCTCGGCCAGCTCCTCGGGTGTGGCGCCCTCGAAGAGCCAGCCCTTCGCCTTGAACTCCTCGATGGCGGCGTCGTCCATGCCCTCCATCATGTTCTCGTCGAACACCTCCCAGCAGTTCGCGCCGTAGTCGGGCTGGGCGTTTTGGGCATTCGACACGCTTTGGAACGGCAGGTCCTCGCGCACGAAGCGCTGCCCGTCCCCGTTGACGAGGATGGCGAAGTAGATGGCGTTCCACGTGCGGGCATCGTAGAAGGAGTCGGGGTTGCCCCAACGGAAGTTCATGACCGGCTGCGGGCACGGATCCATCTGAGCGCCCACCTGGATGCCCATGAGATGACCGTCGCCGGTCGTGCCCCAGCCGGGGTTCCACCAGCTGGAAGAGGCGTAATCTTCCGGACGGGTCCAAGCCTCCATGAGCTCGGGATTCGCATCGTAGCCGCCTGTGGCGATGATAACTCCCTTGGCGGCGTTCAGCTGCACGTAGGAGCCGTCGGCGTTCTTGGCGATAACGGCCGTGACCGGGCCATCGCCCTCGCGCACGAGCTGCACGCCCGGGGTTTCGAAACGGATGTCGAGATTGTCGTACTGCTTGGCAACCTCTTGCATCTCCAGGCACACGTACATGCCCGAATAGCCCGATCGCACGCCGGCATCCGGCGGCAGGCACGGGCTGTCGTAGAACCCGAGTTCGGTGGGGATGAGATCGGTCAAGCAGGGCATGCCGCAGGTAGAGGGAGCCTCCTCCACTTTCGTAATCAGAAAGCCATTGGGGCCCTTGTCCAACATGGCCTGCCAAAAATCGGTGGCCTCGCCAGAGCGGCGTACGTAGGTGCGGGCCGGCTCGGGACGCGTGCGCCAGTAGGCGCTGCGATACAGCTCATCGAGCAGCAGCTGGGGTTTGATGTCCAAGCCCTCCTGGCACTTTGCGTTCACGGCGCCGAAGCACTCGAAACAGGCGCGACCGCGGGTCATTTTCTCGATGCAGACCACATCGGCGCCCTCCTCGGCCGCCTTCAGACTCGCCATGAGTCCGCCGATGCCGGCGCCTACCACTACGATGTCGTGGTCTTCGGTCGCCGTGATGCTGTCGGCGGGAATGGCCTCGGCCTCAAAGGCGATGGGGCCACGGGGGCCGGGGCAGGCCACCTTTTGGACGGGAATCCAGGCCGTCTCGTTCGCTAGCTCCGCGATGGCTGGCACCGCGCCTTCCGCCTCGTCGGCAACGGCCGTGACCGCTCCCGCACTTCCCGCCAGGGCGAGGGCCCCTGCGGCGACGCCCATGGCGCCGGCACCGCGCAGGAAGTCGCGACGGGATACGTTCGTTCCCTCCATAGTTCCTCCTTCGCATCCGATTCGCAACACGAATCGTTCTACTTGGTGTGCAGCAATACACTACACGGGCTTTACATCGTAAAGTTCGATGCGAGAGAATCATAACCAAATTACTTTACATTGTAAAGTACCTGAGGGATAAAGAATGCCCCGCCGAAGCGGGGCCGGGAAGGGGACGTTGCAGAGAGACGGAGGAGCGGCCTCTGGCGCGGCCACCTCGGCAATAGGGAGCCGCCCGGCCGAGGCCCTCACTCCCCGGCGCCCACCATGGCGCGCAGCTCGCGCTTGCTGTGGATGCCGAGCTTCTGGTAGATGCGCTGCATATGGGATTTCAGCGTGCCGTTGGCGATGACCAGCTCCCGCTCGATCTGCATCGGCGTGCGGCCGAGGGCCACCAGCTCAAGCACCTCGCGCTCGCGGGCGGACAGCCCGTGGGCCTCGGCCACATGGGCGCAGCGCGCCACGATCTCGCGCCGCTCGTCGCTCTCGCGCGCCATGGCGCCCACGCCGAAGAAGGCGGCGCCCCACGGCGTCGAGGAGGACCGGCCCCAGAACAGAAGCCCGCTCACCAGCACCACCATAACTGTCAGGAGCGCCGAGACCGCCGCGGTGCCCTCCATGCCGAACAGCGAGAGCGAATCGGACAGGGAGGGAACCTGGTGCCCCGCCAGGCGGAACACCGCCGTCAACTCCTGCACGCCGCACAACACGAGCACCGACACCCCGTAGCGGTGCGACAGGTCGCAGAGCAGGAAGGTGAGCACGAGGAACATCAGGGCGTAACCGGCCGACACCAGCGTGTCGGAGAGGAAGGCCCCGAGCGAGGCGGTGAAGGACACGGTGGCCAAGCCGCATATCATGAGGGGAAACGGCGTTCGGTACACGAGGGAGAAATCGGTGCGCTTGAGAAAGAAGCAAGCCATGAGGAACACGGCCAGCGCCACCAGCACCACGCCCAGAGGATAGGCGTCCCACTGGAACGACGGGGCCGCCTCGCGCACCCCGTAGGCGAACTCGTACACCCCGAGCACCACGATCAGGCGCCAGGGGAAGTCGTAGCGGCCCCAGCTGCTGCGCGGCAGGTCCACCGGCGCGATGCGCGCGAAGGAGGCGCGCAGGCAGCCGGCGGATGCGAGGGGCAGCGCCGCGAGCACGAGGGCCTCGCGAACTCCGCTCACCTCCTGGAGGGCCCAGGCCCCCACCGTCCCGAGCAGGAACGCCCCCGACACGTAGGTGACGATGCCGAGCGGATCGAGGCAGGCATGCAGCTCGGCCCACAGCAAGATGAACAGGGCACCAGCCACCGCGCTCGCCGCCATGGCGAGGGCCAGCCACGGCCACGGCACGGCGGCGGCCGGCGCCGCGGAGACCAGCATGGCGCCCGCCACGGCGAGGAGCATCGCCGCCGCCCAGGCGGAATGGCGCTTGTAGAGCGGGGCGATGCGCCGCGCGAAAAGGGCACAGAGCAGGAACACGGCCAGCATGACCAAGCTGTAGAGATCCTCCCCGGCCCATTGCGCCCCCAGAGATGCCTCGGAGAAGCGGCGGCCGATCAGGTCGTTGTAGGCGCGCATGAAGGCGAAGCCGAAGAAGCACGGGACGAGGGAGGGCGGCGCGAGATGCCAGCGGCCGAGGACGCCGCCGGCATCTCGCGCCGTGCCCTCCATGCGATCTGTCAGCGCCCCATCTCTCATAGGTTTCAGTATAGACCATCTGCCGACCTGTGCGCCGAAAAGCGTCGCGCGCACGGGACAGGCGACGTTTTACCTGATGAGGGCCACTGGGTTACAGATGAGGTTACAAAGTTGACCGTCTTTTTCATCGAAGGCGGATGCGCTTTCGAGCGATACGGGGCACACTGCGCAGCCATAAGGACTTCTCGTCCGACGCTCTTGAGAAAGGAAACGCCCATGACCCGCTCCCACCGCCCCGCCCTCCCCATGACCCGCCGCACGTTCCTCGCCGGCGCAACGCTCGCCGGCGTGAACCTCGCCATCTTCGGCCTGTCCGGCTGCGCGCCGAAGACGCCCGCGGCGACCACCGGCTCCCCGTCGCTCTCGTTCGCCTCGGGCACCTACACCGGCACGGGCACGGGCAAGTTCGGCCCCCTCGTGCTTGAGGCGACGTTCAGCGACAACGCCATCACCGACATCGTCATCGGCGAGCACGAGGAGACCGAGCGCGTGTCCGATCGCGCCTTCGAGGAGATCCCCGCGATCATCATCGAGCAGCAGGCCCTGGGAATCGATACCATCACCGGCTGCACCCTGACGAGCTCCGCCATCCTCGCCGCCGTCACCGACTGCGTCAAGCAGGCCGGCGGCGACGTGAAGGCCATGGAGCGGAACTACACGGCCCCCGAGCTCTCCACCGAGGTCGTCGAGCTTGAGTGCGATTTCGTCATCGCCGGCGCGGGCGCGGCCGGCATGGGCGCCGCGATAGGCGCGGCCCAGGCGGGCGCCTCGAAGGTCATCGTACTGGAGAAGGGCAGCAACGTGGGCGGCAACGCGCTGGTGTCGGGCGGCTACCTGGAGTACGTGAACGCCCCCGCCGAGCTGCGCGTGCCCATGTCCGACGAGCTCACCCGCCAGCTGGAATCCGACCTGGCCAATCCCATCGCCGCCGAGATCCCGCCCGAGGAGCTCGCCAAGATCAAGGATCGCTACGCGGCATGGCAGGCCTCCGGCGACACGACCCTGTTCGACTGCGAGGAGCTCATGGCCCTGCAGGAGTGCCTGCTCTACGGCGCCGACGGCTACTACGGCAGCCTTGATTTCGCCCAGTGCGTGTCGGCCTTCGACGCCTTCCTCGACGAGAACGGCTTCGCCTGGAAGCCCTGCATCGGCATCGTGGGCTACCCCTGGCCCCACTGGTCGGCCCCCGACGACGGCGTGTGCGGCCAGGGCTACTTCAACTTCTTCGACAAGCAGATCGCCGAGCACGGCTATCCGGTGGAAATCATGCTGAACACGCCGGTGACCGAGCTTCTGAAGGAAGGCGACGCGGTGGTCGGCTTCACGGCCGTGGCCGAGGACGGAACCACCTACCATGTGCGCGCGAGTCGCGGCGCCCTGCTCGCCACCGGCGGCTTCTCCGGCAACCCCGACATGCTGCGCGAGTACAACACCATGTGGCCGTGGGATGAGAATACGCCCCTCCCCACCACCAACGTCTACGGCCACCACGGCGACGGCATCAAGCTGGCTCTGGAAGAGGGCGCCGAGGTGGCGCTCATGGACTCCCTCATGATGTTCCCCTTCGCCGACGTGAAGAACGGCTGCGACGAGACCACCGTCGGGGCCGACACCGACTGCCTGCTCGTGAACGCGAACGGCGAGCGGTTCATCGACGAGACCCTTGACCGCTACACCATGACCGAGGCCCTCATGCAGCAGCCCGACGAGGTGCTGTTCCTCATCAGCGACCGCGACACGAGCCGCGTCGAGGGCGACTACAGCTACTACGGCCGCTCCATCCAGCGCCTGATCGACCAGGGACAGCTCTTCCGCGCCGACACCCTCGAGGAGCTCGCCGACCAGATGGGCTGTGACAAAAACACGTTCGCGGCCACCGTCGAGCGCTACAACGAGATCGCCCGCAACGGCGAGGATCCCGACTTCGGCCGCATGATCTTCACCCCCGACAGCCCCATCGAGAACCCGCCCTTCTACGCCTCGCCGCGCACCTGGGCCGCCCATATCACCGAGGGCGGCGTGGTCACCGACGAGACCTCCCAGGTGCTGCGCGAGGACGGGACGCCCATCGAGGGCCTCTACGCCGCCGGCGAGGTTACCGTGGGCATGTCGGGCGTCAGCTCCATGGCCCTCGGCTACGCATGCGGCTCGGGCGTGTTCTCCGCCTAGCCCTCGACGAGCTCGGCCGCAGCGACACCGACGATCCTGGCCGCACGGCAGGCCCTCCCGCACTCCAGGCCGCCCTCCCGATCACCTACCGGGAAGGCGGCCTCGGCATTTTCCACCGCGGTGATGCCGGATGGGCTGCGGGAGGCGCCGGCCGGGATTCGCCGCATGCGGCAAGGCCCCTAGCAAGGAGGCTGGCCGTAGCGCCACATGTGGTTCAAAGGCCCGCTCCCCCGGCCGAGGTCCAGCCCTGCGCCCAGGGCGCCGGCCACATAGGCCTTGGCCTCGCGCACGGCCACGTCCACCGAGAAGCCCTGGGCGAGACCGCAGGCGACAGCCGACGACAGCGAGCAGCCCGTGCCGTGGGTGTTCGCCGTTTCCACACGCCGACCGCGCAGCCACACATGCTCGCCGCCGGCCATGCGCAGGTAGTCGTCGGCCGCATCGGGCGCACCCACCCCGTGGCCGCCCTTCACCATGATGGCAGGCACGCGGGGGGTCGCGTCCATATCGGGCGACGTCTCAGCCGCCGCGATGCAGCGCTCGGCGATAAGCTCGGCGGCGCGCTCCACGTCATCGGCGCTCGCGATCTTCATGCCCGCGAGCGCCTCGGCCTCGGGGATGTTCGGCGTGACGACGTCGGCGAGGGGGAACAGCTCGGCCACCAGCGCGTCCACCGCCGCATCGGCGATGAGCGCCGAGCCGGAGGTAGCCACCATCACCGGATCCACCACGATATTGCAGGCGTGATGGCGACGCAGCCCGTCGGCAATGGCCCGCACGATGTCCGGCGAGGACACCATGCCGATCTTCACCGCATCGGGGCGGATGTCGTCGAACACGGCGTCCATCTGGGCGCCCACGAAGGCGGGATCCACGTCCATCACCCCGAACACGCCCGTGGTGTTCTGGGCCGTGAGCGCCGTGATGACGCTCTCGCCGAACAGCCGGTGGGCGATGATGGTCTTCAAGTCGGCCTGGATGCCCGCCCCGCCGCTGGAGTCGGACCCGGCAATGGTGAGAACCGCTTTCATGGCGTTCCTTTCTCGGAAATATCGAATGCGCCTATCATAGGCCATAAAAGAAGGCGGGCACGAGCGCCCGCCTTTCTCTGGCAATCAACCGTCAAGCGGAGGCGCTTAACCCTCGATGAGGCGCACGGCCTCATCGGTATCGATGATCTTGGCCGCGTAGCAGGTCTTCATGTAATCGAGGCCGCTTTCCTGATCGCCCACCAGGAAGGTGGCCGTGGCGTCTTCCACCACGATGATGTTGAAGTTGTTGAAGTAGGCGTCGGCCACGGTGTGCTTCACGCAGATGTTGGTGTCCATGCCGCAGCAGATGAGCGTGTCCACACCCAGCTCGTTCAGCAGCAAGAGCAGCCCTGTCTGAAAGAAGCCGCTGTAGCGGCGCTTCTCCACCACGTAATCGGTCGGCTGCGGATCCAGAAGCGGCGAGGTCTGCGCCTCGGGCGTGCCGGCGATGCCGTGGGTGCCCCACAGCACCAGCTCGCGATCGAGACCGGGAATGTGGGCGTCGTTGGTGAAGATGACAGGCATACCCGCCGCGCGCGCCGCGGTCGTGAGCTTCGCCGTCTGTAGAATGGAGGGCAGAAGCACGGCCTCCAGAGGGCCGCCCGTGGGGTCCCCCAGCTCGTCGATGACGAGCAGCGCGCACTTCGCGCGGTCGATAGCGGTGAGGTCGATGAGGTCGTTGTTGTTCTCGTCGCCGAGCATGGAAGTTCCTTTCTCGCTAACGGGTCTTCCGATTCCCGTCCCGTTTCTCCCTGCGCGTTGCCCGAAGCCAGGAGCGCCGCCCCTTTCGCGGCTGCGGCAAGCAGGCGACCATGACTTAAATACTCAGGGTTTCTTCGATGATACGGGAAAGCTCGCGTGTTGCGGCCTCAATATCGTCAGCGGCGAAGATAGCGCTCACCACGGCGGCGCCGTCAACGTCCAGCTCGGACAGGCACGGCACCGTGGCGGCATTCACGCCGCCGATGGCGACGACGGGGATATCCACGGCTGCGACGATAGCGCGGAACTCCTCGGGTGCGAGCACCCCGGCCTCGGGCTTGGTGGCCGTGCCAGTCACGCCGCCGACGCCCAGGTAGTCGGCACCCGCCGCCTCGGCTGCCCGCGCCTGCTCCACCGTCTGGGTAGAGACGCCCACGATGGCGTCGGGGCCGAGCAGCGCCCGCGCTCGCTCGCAGGCCATGTCGTCCTGGCCTACGTGCACCCCATCGGCGCCCACGGCAAGCGCGCATTCCACGTCGTCGTTCACCACGAAGGGCACCCCGGCATCGCGGCAGAGCGCCAGCAGCTCGGCGGCCTCGGCCCGCAGCGCATCGCCGGTCGCCTGCTTGTCGCGCAGCTGCACGAAGGTCGCACCCCCGGCAAGCGCCGCTTCCACGCATTCCGCCAGCGTCCGCTCTCCGAGCCACGCGTTGTCCGTCACCGCGTACAGCTTCAAGGCACAGCGAATGGCCTCCGCCGACCACTTTCCACGTTCCCGTACAGGCATGTTCACTCCTTGTTCCAAACTGGGTGCTCGTTCTGGTCACTTTTTTCGAGTTGTTAGACATTGCGCAAGCGCGATGCCGAGCAAACAGGAGGAAACACTACGAAAATGCCTGGTCAGACCTTTTTAGTTCATTGTTTCCGCAAAATGCCCTGCTGAAAAAGTCTAACAACTCGATTTTTCTGCCTCAATAGGGGGCGAAGATCGACCCGACTCTGCGCCTCGCGCCCCATTCTCTTCCAACGCCTCCTTGGCGCCCCTACTCCGCATCCAGGTCGACCACGAGACCGTCCATGATGTCGTTCACGGTCTTCATGGCGCACATCTTGCCGCACATGGTGCAGGTGCCCTCGGTGGAAGGCGGGGCGCTCTCGAAGACGGCGCGGGCGCGGACCGGATCCAGCGACAGCTCGAACATCTCGTCCCAGGCCACGCGGCGCCGCGCATCACTCATGCGATTGTCGCGATCGCGCGCGCCGGGCACGCCTTTGGCGATGTCGGCGGCGTGGGCGGCGATCTTCGTAGCCACCAGCCCCTCGCGCACGTCGTTCGCGTCCGGCAGGCGCAGATGCTCGGCCGGCGTCACGTAGCAGAGGAAGTCGGCGCCGGCAGAAGCCGCGATGGCGCCTCCGATGGCCGCCGTGATGTGGTCGTAGCCCGGGGCGATGTCAGTCACAAGCGGCCCCAGCACGTAGAAGGGCGCCTCGTGGCACAGCCGCTTCTCCAGCTTCATGTTGGCGGCGATCTCATCGAGCGCCATATGCCCGGGGCCTTCCACCATCACCTGCACTCCGGCGTCCCAGGCGCGGCGCGTCAGCTTGCCAATTTCGATGAGCTCGGCGATCTGCCCGGCGTCCGTGGCATCGTAGCCGCTGCCGGGACGCATGGCGTCCCCAATGGAGATGCACACATCGTGCTCGTGCAAGATGGCGAGCACCTCGTCGTAGTACTCGTAGAAGGGGTTCTCGCGACCGGTGGCCTCCATCCAGGCGAAGATGAGGGAGCCGCCGCGGGACACAATGTTGGTAAGCCGCCCCGTCTCCTTGAACGACTCGATGACCCGGCGGTTCATGCCGGCGTGGATGGTGACGAAATCGACCCCGTCCTCGGCATGGGCGCGCACCACCTCCAGGAAGTCCTCGGGCGTGATGGCGATCAGCGCTTTTTCCAGGTAACCGATGGCGTCGTACATGGGCACGGTGCCGATCATAGCCGGCGACTTCTCAACGAGCGCGCGGCGGAAGGCGCGGGTCTTGCCGGAGTTGGAAAGATCCATGATGGCGTCAGCGCCCAGTTCCAGGGCCACGTCCACCTTCTCCCATTCCAGAGCCTCATCGGCCAGATCGCCCGAGATGCCGAGGTTCACGTTCACCTTCGTGGAGAGAGGGACGCCCTCCAGGGTGGAACCGACGCCGGCGGGCGCGAGGCTTGCGTGGTGGATGTTGGCCGGAATGGCGATGCGGCCGGTAGCCACGGCGGCGCGGATGTCCTCCGGCTCGCGACCCTCGGCAGCGGCAACGGCGGCCATTTGAGGCGTGACGACGCCGGCGCGGGCGAAGTCGATCTGCGTGATCGGCTGTGCTGCGTCGGCAGACTGGCTGTCAGTCATGAAAACTCCCTTCGTTGGCATTACCCATATCAGGTTTTGCGGGTCGGGGCGAATTCGGCGCCCCCTCTCAGCCTGCCCGGCCGCCACGCGGCTGCAAGCTCCCCAAGTCTATGGTTGTAGTGCCAGTATAGGGAACGGCACAGCGCTAGAGCGGCAAAAACACTGCCAGCGTGCCGCTTTCCAGGGCAATGCGGGCCGGCGTGCCGACAAGCTCGTTGGAAAGGCCCCAGCTCGTGCGGTTCGTGAGGGCCACGCCATCGAGGCCGTACTTCAGGCCCTCTTCCACAACCCCCGTGGAAACGTCGGTGAGCGAGAACACCGACACGATACCGCTCGGCAACGCGGGAAGGCGCAGCTCGCCGGGGCCGACGAGAAACGCGATACGCTCGCGCTCCCCCACTGCGGCCACAGCGAGCCCCCGCTCGGCAAAGGAGGCCAAGAGCTGCAAGTTCGCCACCGTGTGGTCGAGCCGCCCCCCGAGCGCGCCGTACACCTCCACGGCATCGGCGCCGCGCGCGAGGGCCTCCTCCAAAGCCAATTCCATATCCGACGCGTCCTTCTCCGGCGAAAACGCCTTCACGGACATGCCCTCGGGCACGTATCCCAGCGAGTCGAAGTCGCCCATGGCCAGATCAGGCGCGCAGTCCACAGCTGCCAGGGAGGCAAACCCCCCGTCCACGGCGATGACCGCATCGAAGGCGCCCTCTTTCCAATGGGCGGCAAAGTGAGCGGCATTGAAATCCGATGCGCCAACTAATGCGACCGTGCTCAAAACATATCCTCCATTCACATTCACCATGTCATCCTTAAGCGAGCGCAAGTCGAAGGATCTCATTGCGGGGAGCCGCTAGATCCTTCGACCTCGTGCTGCGCGCTCCGCTCAGGATGACACGGTGTGTCACTCGTGTGGTTCGACCAGGGTGAAGCAAGTTCTGCTACAATACCACAGGCGAGCGAGCCAGACGGCCGCGTACCCTTTCAGGGTGCGAGGAAAGTCCGGGCTCCGCAGGGCAAGATGCCAGCTAACGGCTGGGCGGGGCGACCCGACGGATCAGTGCCACAGAAAAGAAGACTCCCCTGCTCGGAACATGCTGCGATGCGCAGCATGCGCGACACAGGAGAAAAGCTGAAACGGTGCGGTAAGAGCGCACCAGCGCGGCGGCAACGTCGCGGCTTGGTAAACCCCATCTGGAGCAAGCGCAAATAGGAGCGCCATACGGTGGCCCGCCGTGCGCTCGGGTTGCGTGCTAGAGGCGCGGGGCGACTCGCGTTCGAGATAAATGGCCGTCCCAAGACAGAACCCGGCTTACAGGCCCGCTCGCCTTTCTGTTTGCACTGCCTCTCCATGAATCAAAACGGTCCACTGCGACTACGCAGCGGACCGTTTTTAAGGAAGGGGATCACCCAAAGGGGTCGAGGGGGCTATCCGAGTAACTGCGACACCGCATCAATTACCGGGTCGGCATGAAGGCCGGCCATAACGATGATGAAGCGCAGAGCGCAGCCGCCGATCATGGCGCCCAAAGCACCCCAGAGCGTGGCGCCCTGGGCCTTGTCGGACTTGCCCACCAGGGCGACAAGCGCCGCCGCAAGGGGGCAGACCAGTCCAACCAGGACGACCAGCGCCCAGAACGGCAGAGCCAGATCGCCTCCGATGATGAGTGCGGCCGATTGGGCGGCAACGGCGGCCTCGTGGGACTCCTGAACCGGCGAGCCCGCCATGGAGACCAAAAGGAGGGCCAACACTGCCAGCTCCAACACCACCAGCGCCACGACCGCGTACTCCAAAATGCGGTTCGTCTCCTTGGAAAGCGCGGCCTTCTTACGGTTGGCCAGCGCGATAACCTCCACCAGAGCCACGCCGGTATCCAGCGCCGACACCGTGAACAAGCACGGCAGGAGCAATGTGTTCCAGAGCGGAACACCCGGAGCGCTCATGAGCAGAATGCCCGTGTACACCGCCACGCAGAAGCCCAGCACGCAGCTGACGACGCCTAACGCGCGCGCCAGCTTCGGCGCATACCCGTCGAAGCCCTTGATGCGCTTCGCCAAAGCCCCGGCCGTCTTCTCCCAGACGACGATGGCCTCAAGAGCGAATACCACGAGAGCCGCGAACACGATCCAGGCGCCGAAGGTCATCCACGAGCCGAAGTTCGAGAAGCTCTGCCACATCATCATACCGCGCAAGGGCGTGATGAGCTCGCTCAAAAGCAGCAGCAGGCCCACGGCGAGGCAGACAACAGCGGCCACAAGCGACGCGAACACCGTGGAGCGCGCCTTGTCGCCCTCCCTGAAGTACACCACCATGGCAGCGATGAACGCGCCGGCGCCCATGCCGCCCAAAAACAGGTACAGGGCGGGCTGCCAGCCCCAAATATCTTGCAATCCTTCCATTCTCTCTCCTTAGCACGAAATGGTTTTCACGGTGGGGCGCGGCACTCAGGCGCGCCCCGGTCATCTATCGGCTAGGCCAAATAGAAGGACGGTTTCGTGGACGCCTCCACCACCTTGGCGTCGGGACACTGGGCCAGAAGCTCGTCTACCGTGCCGAAGTGAAGCGCCCCGAACTTGCAGGCCTCGGCGCAACGCGGGGCGTTGCCCGGGCGCGTGCCGCCCAGGGTGCAGCAGTCACACTTGTCCATAGCGGCCGAGCTGTAGGTGGGCACGCCGAAGGGGCAGGCCTGGTAGCAGTACTTGCAGCCGATGCAGCGATCCTTATCGACGTAGACCACCCCGTCCTCCGCCTTCTTGATGGCTCCGGCAGGGCACACCGACGCGCAGGCCGGCTCCTCGCAGTGCATGCAGGACGTCGACACAAACAGCGCCTCGCCGTCTTTCTCGTACTTGGTAATGTGGCGGCGAGCCGGGCGCGATTCGGGGGTCTTGTTGAACTTGCGACAAGCCTCAACGCAAGCTTGGCAGTTGAGACAATTGTGCGGCTTCACGAGAAAGCCCACGCGGCCAGCGTAGGGACCCGTTTCCCTGCCGCCCTCGGCCCGACCCTCGTCTTCGGCGTGTGCCGCGTCCACCATGAAGATGCACGCTCCGCCGGCGGCAAGAAGGGAAGCGGCCGCCGCGATCTTCACAGCGCTGCGTCTATCGAGAGCAGTCGTCGAGATACTCATCTTACGCACTCCTTTTCAATGATTCGTGGAGCCGCCTAGTGGCAGGTACCGCACTCGTAAACGTTCTCGTGGTGGCAGCTGAGGCACTTGTCGGTGGCTGTTTGATAGGCCTCCCCCTCCTTGTGCGTCAGATGGCAGTCGGAGCACTTGATGTCCCCGTGGGAAGTGCCCACATTGTGAATCTCATGAGGGTTCACCGTCGTGCCGTTGGCATCCACCAAAAGCTTGTCGTCGGGAATGTTCGCGATCATCTCGTCATAGTTGTGGCAGTCTTCGTTCAAGCAGGTCTGATCGGTCACCTCTGTGCGCTTCAGACTGTCGGCCTCCTTGCTGTCAGCCGAAAGCTTGCGGTGGGCCCCCTCCAGAGCCTTATCCTTCGTATGGCAATCGAGGCAGCCAATGTCCTGGTGGTCCTCGATGCCGGCAAGGCAGAGCTCGTTTTGAGCGGAGGCCACTTCCGAGTCATGGCAGGCATCGCATTCCGACTCCTCGGTCAGCTTGAACTTCACCTTGTCCTTAGGTGTGGCTTGAACAGACGTTATGCCGTTCCAGTCAATCGCGCTTCCTGTGGAAGAGAGTGCCTGCTGCGCACAGCCGGCCAGCGCCGCCACGAGCGCCACGCCCAAAAGCATGCTGCCCAGAAATAGTTTCTTGTTCATGATGGTACCGTCCTTGTTCTCGCTATTGAGCCGAAATTACTCGAGATCAAAGTCCCACGGCTCCAGCTCGGCGATGCTGCTGATCGCCACGCCGGCCTGGCCCCAGCAGCCGTTGACGGCGATAGGCTGCATATAGGTGACCACGTTGCCGATGTTGCCCGCGCTGTACAAACGGGGAATGGGCTCGTTGCGCCATGTGAGCGTGCGACCGTACTCGTCGGTGGTCAGACCGCCGATGGTGTAGATAATGGAAGGCGCAAGCTCGATGGCGTAGTAAGGGCCATCGCCCAAAGGAGCCATCTTCTCGGGGTTGCGGCCAAAGGCATCGACTCCGGCAGCGCAATCGGCATTGTACTTGTCGATGGAGGCCTGCAGCTTCTCAGCGCTGATGCCGATGGCCTCGGCGATGTCCGCCACCGTCTCGCCGCGCATGATCCAGCCCTTCTCGAGCTCGGCCTGGTTGTCCGCGCTCCAGATGTAGCCGCCCACCTCCTCGGGCATGCAGTTGGCCCAGCTGCAACCAGCGTTGGCGTTACCCAAGGTGAAGGCATCAAAAGTCGCCTGATCCACGATCTCGAACATCGAGGAGTTCACATAATGGGCACCGTCGGCGCGGCACTGCATCATGTCGCCTTCGAAGTCGAACAGCGGCAAAGTGGATTTGTTGTGGGTGAACGAGCAGAACTCGTCGATGAACCGGTCGCCGTTCTGGTTGACGATCATGACGCTGCCGTTGTCGGGGGGCAAACAGAACATGCCCGTACCGATCTCCTTGCTAGCCGCTTTGGAAGTAAGGTACATGATCTCGTAGCCCTTGGCCAACTTGGAGAGCTTCGCCCCCAGCTCGCCAGCCATAATGAGGCCGTCGCCCGTCAGATGGGGCGAGCCGACCGAGAAGTAATCCATGCCCATGAGGTGAAAGTTCGCCATGAGCTCCTTATTCATGGTATAGGCGCCTGTGGCCAGAAGCACGCCGTAATGCGCCTTCACATTGAGGGGCTCGTCCTTGGTGCCGGCCACCACGCCAACCACCTCCCCCTCGTCGCTGGTGATGAGAGATAAGCCCGGGGTCTCGTAGAGAATCTCGGCCTCGGCGTCGATCGCCGCCTGCAGCAGTCCCTTGTAGATGCCCGGGCCCGCGCCATCGATGACCACATAGGGCTGATCGGCCCACTCCATGTACTTGTGGGCAACGAGCCAATCGATGGCGTCGGTACCGTACTCGTCGATGCCGTAGACCAGATCCTCGTTGGCTTCACCGAACGAGCCAGTGCTCATCAGCACGTTGGGATCAGTCGATATGGGGAACAGATAACCGCCGCAGCAGCGCACATCGCCGCCGGCCGACTCCTCGGGCTGCTTTTCCAGCACAATAGCGGAGAGGTTGTTGTCGTAGGCTTGCACGGCGGCCCAAAGCCCCGCCGCACCGCCGCCCACGATGACGACGTCGGCCTCCTTGTCCCACTTAATGCCGGTGGTGTCCTGCTTCGCGTAGGCCTTTCCGGCGCACCCGGACAAAGCTGCGGCACCTACCATGCCCGCTCCAGCAATGAGGGCACCTCCGATAAAATTCCTGCGGCTCAATGCGTTTTCCATCATTCCTCCTCTGATCGAGCTTCGAAAAACCCTTCCGTCTTCCTCAAGACTAACCACAGTTTGCGCTTCAGAACGCTCGATTTCCAGGCAAGGGTTGGCAATGCGGAGCATCAGTTGGAGAAGTTTTCGTTTAACTGATATTTTCGCTATCGAACAATTCTTCCCACACAACCCGTGCAAGAACGCGTTGGTTCCCGTAATATGTGACATGAAGGTTTCCGGGCGGGACGGAGGGGTCCTCTGCCGGCACTGGAAAAGGAAGCTTCCCGAAATGCATGCGAACAATGCGAGGAGGCAGGGCATGGAAAGCGCAGCTCCTATTTCCGACATGATCACAGGATTGACCCTTTACTGCCGACTCGTCGAGGACATCATCGAGGGCGAAACTGAGCTCACTCTAACCGAATACCGTATGCTCTTTTTCCTCAGCATGACCCCCGACAAGCGGGCGCGCATCCATACGCTGGCCGAGGCCCTGTATCTCAGCGCCAGCACCATAAGCGATGCCGCCAAGAATCTGGAAGCGCTGGGATTCATCGAAAAGGCCGACAGTCGGAACGATCTCAAGGCTGTTTGGGCGGTCGTTACTAAAGACGGCGAGCGAGAGCTCGGCCGATGCACAACGGCGCTCGTCGAGTACTCCCAAGAATACTGGAGCCTCATCGGCCCCCAAACTACGCAGATTTATCTCTCCTCGGGTGCAAAGCTCATCGAGCATAGCAACTACCCCATTCAAGCCGCCCTCGAGCTGCCGGGACAAGCCTTCTACCCCTTCGTAACGAGGATCTATCTTCTCAGCGCAGTCAGTTGGTTCAAGAGCACCTACAACCTAAGCCTCCTCGACGCCCGCATCCTCATGCTGCTGCTCGAGCGAGGCACCGTGCTCACGTGCGCGGAGATATCCCATCTTCTCAAGGTATCCAACAGCGCGGTATCGAACGCCGTGCGCAGCCTCAGTCGCGTAAAACACTACGTCGAACGAGAGAAGGTAGCGGGATCCGGAAAGATTAAAGTGCAGCTTACAGAAGAGGGCGTCTCTACCGCGCAGGAGATACGCGAACGGTTCATCACTCGCTACATGAAGCAGTTCGACGTGACCCGCGAGGAATTCGAGGAGGTGCTGAAAGCGGTGCATCCGCGCCACCGGAAGAGCTATATGCAGAAGGTCTTCGGGGAAAGCTTCGCGGGCATCTAAAACATTGCTTGCACCATAAAGAAAAGGCCCCGTGGGGCCTTTTCCGTTCTACCAGGGAGATTTCCTCGGTTGGTTAGTCGATCTCTTCGAACTCGAAGTCGTCGGCGTCGCCGAAGCCGGAGAGATCCTTCTCGTAGGGAGAGGCAACCGGGGTGGCGGCGGCCACGACGGCGGCCGGAGCCTGGGGCGTCACGTAGGCGGAAGGCGCCACGTACTCGTCGATCTCGAAGTTGCCGGTGAGGCCGGGCACCACGTCGTACTCGCCATCCAGCGCCGTGGCGGCAGCCGGCACGTTGGCGCCGATGTCGGCCAACTTGCGGGAAGCGTCGGAGATGATGTCCTTCAGCAGGTCGGCGTACTCCTCGCGGGCGTCCTCGCGGTCGTCCTGCAGCTTGCGGATGGCATCGATGACGTCCTGACGGTCGGTGTTGGCGCGATCGATGATGCGCTGGGCCTCGTCACGGGCGTCCTGAATGGTCTCGGTGGCGTTCGCGTTGGCCTTGGCGAGAATCTCGTCGGCCGAGCGCTGGGCGATGATGAGAGCCTGGGCGATGGCATTGTCGTCGGCGCGCTTGTCGGAAAGCTGGCGCTCCAGATCGGCGATGATAGCGTCCTTCTGGGCGAGCTGAGCGTCGTACTCGGAGGTGTCGACGGTCGCCGCGGCCACCTCGGTGATGGCCACCGTGGAGGCGGCAGGCGCGTCGAAGCCGCTGAAACGATCGGCCTCCAGCTGATCCTGAAGGTGCGCGATCGTGTCGTTCAAAATATCGATCTCGTCGGCGACATGCTCGAGGAACACGTCCACTTCATCCACATCGTAGCCTTTGCGGTCGATGGAGAAGCTCTGATTGTGGATGTCGGAAGCGGTGATTGCCATGTAGGTACCTCAGTTTCTTACGATGTTACGTCGCTGACACGTCGGAATGCCGGCCGTCTGAATTTAGAAAATCATCACCAGCAAACGTACCCCGAATTGTAATACAAGCAGAGCGATGATGGGAGTCACGTCCACCATTCCTCCAAGGGGCGGAATCAATTTTCGGAACAAGTTCAAATACGGGTCGCACAGCTTTCCCAGAGCGCGGTAGATGTCGCCGATGATGCCGCTTTGGGTGTTCGGCAGCCAGGACATCATCACGTAGATGAAGATGATCATGGAGTAGGCGTCGGCCAGTCTCACGAGGAGGTAGGTCAGCATAGTTCAAAGGCTCCTTAGTCGGAAGGTCTTAAGGGCGCGCCAAGCGCTAGATGATGCCCTGAGTGCGCAGGTAGGAGCGCTCGGCCTCGGTGAGCTCGTCGATGCGAGTGAGGGCGAACACCTTGTTGCCCACACATTCCACGTTCGCATCCAGCGCGCTGGCCACGCCGAAGGAGAAGTCCAGGATGCGCTTGGCCAGCGCATCGGGAGTGGCCGCCAAATTCAGCACCACCGCATTGCCGAGCTTGAGCGCCGTGGAGACGGCCTCGGCGTCGTTGTAGGCGCCGGGAGCCACCACCTTCAGCGTGCGAGAGGGGGTGAAGCGCGAACCGGAAGCGGAGGCAGAAGCGCCCCGCGAGCTCGTCGGGCGCGTATCGGTCGGAGGCGTGGTGGATTCGAACAGTGAGTTCAAACCCTCGGAGCGGGCGTGATGCACCGCCGAGGCGGCGGCCGAGGCAGCGGCCGTGCCCTCCGGGGTCATCTGCGGCGGCAGCGAGGAATCGACCATCGTGCGGAACGAGCTGGAGGAGCCGCGGCGGCTCGCGGGCGCATCGTCGTCGGGCAGCGTGGGGACCGCCGTGCGGGCGCGCACGTCGTCGATGGAGACGAGACGGGGCATGGAGGAGCGGCCACGGGAACGCTCGCCGGGCTCGCGGGTGGTCACCGAGTCGTAGGGGTCATAGGCCGAGCCGGACGTGCGCTCGTAGGACTCGTCGTAGCCGTACTCGCCGTAGTCGTCGCCCTCTTCGAATTCCTCGTAGTCCTCGTAGAACTCCTCGTAATCGTTCTTACGGCCGAAACCCAGCTTCGACTTGATATCGCCGAACATGCTCTTGCCGTCCATGGAGCCTCCTGCTTCGTGTGGGCGGTGCCGCCCGCCGTGGTTCTAAGGTCTAAAGGGGCGCTTGCGGCCCCGCAGTGTTCTCGATCATCATACCAGCTTGAAGGCTACTCCTGATAAGATTCACTAAAGATGGCCCGCCCGACGCGAACAATGGTAGCCCCCAGGGGCACCGCCTCGCGCCAGTCGTCGCTCATGCCCATGGAGAGCTCCGTGAAAACGGCGGCGTCATCGGCGGGAAGCTGGGAGCGAATCTGGGCGGCAAGTTCAGCTAGTCCCGCGAAGGCCTCGCGGGCCGCCTGCGCGTCGCCGGCAGGGGCCATGGTCATAAGCCCGCGCACGGACACGTGGGGCAGGGCGGCCACTGCGCGCACGAGCTCGGCAGCCTCGGCCGGCGCCACCCCGCTCTTCGACGCCTCGCCCGACACATTCACCTCGATGAGCACGTCCTGCACCTTGGAAAGCTCCGCGGCCGCGCGGTCGATCTTCTCGGCATGGCGTCGTTGGTACAGGGAGTGGATGAGCGTTGCGGAGGCGACGATCTCGGGAATGCGGCGCGACTGGATATTGCCGATGAAGTGCCAGCGGGCCTCGGGGAAGGCGGCGGACTTCAGTACGATCTGATCGGGACGGTTCTCCCCGAAATCCCGGGCGCCGCCCTTGATGGCCTCGGCCACGCCCTCAGGCCCGACCGTCTTCGACACGGCCACAAGGAGCACGTCCTCGGGCGCGCGGCCCGCAGCCATCGCTGCCTCGGCCACCTCCGCGGCCACCCTCTGATAGCGCTCGGCAATACTCACAAGCTCATTCCTTTCGACCGGCGAAGGCGCTGTGGCGTCCGCAGCGGCCTCCGCTTTTGCGATACGAGAAGTAAAGGTCGTCGCGGCAGGCGGTGCACTCCCCCGACGACGCGATGCGCTCCGGCGCGATACCGGCCTCGGCGAGGCTGGCGCGCACGGCAGCTTCCAGATCCAGGTGATCGGCGCCGCGGGCGCACGAGGCCCCGAAGCGCTCGACGAAACGGCCGACGAGGTCGGGGCCGCACTCGTAGCACTCCGCGCCGATATGCGGGCCGACGTAGGCGTTGTATTCGGAAGGATCGACGGCTCGTCCCGCACGGACATCGAGGGCTGCCAGCGCCGCCACGGCCTTGGCGGGAATGCCGGCGAGCGCCCCGCGCCACCCCGCGTGGGCCACGGCGTAAGCCCCCGACGGGGACACGACGATGACCGGGGTGCAGTCGGCGAAGCACAAAAGCGCCGTCACATCCGGCGCGGCCACGGCCACGCCGTCGGCACCGGCGGCCCCGGCGCGCGCCACCGCTTCCCATGCGGCAGCCGCATCGTCATCCAGAGAGAGCACGACATCGCCGTGCACCTGGTTGAGCGTAAGCAGCCGAGTACTCCCAAGGCCCGCGGCGTCCAGGAGGAGCGCACGGTTCTCAGCCACGGCCATCGGGTCGTCTTCCACATGATCGCCCAAATTGAGACCGTCGTAAGGGGGCTCGCTCACCCCGCCCTGACGGCGAGAGAAGCCCAGGCGCACGCCTGTGGCCGCAAACAGGGACTCGTCGGTTAAAAAGGACAGGCCCGCTGACGGGCGGGCCTGCAATGTCGGCTTGGGAAGTGCCATGGGATTCGAACGTCGGCCTCTCCCCTAGCGGGCACGCTTCAAGAAGTCGGGGATGTAGTCCTCGTCCGTGAAGCGGCTCGTGGGTGCGGGAGCCGAAAAGGTGACCGGCGCCTGCTGAACCGGCTGGGGCGCGGGCTCAGTGGAGGCGAACAGGTCCTTGCGCGGCGCGAAGTCCATGGAGGACTGGGAGGCGCCCACCTTGAAGCCCGTGGCGATGACTGTGATGCGCACGGCGTCCTTCAGCTCCTCGTCGATGATCTGGCCGTAGATGATGTTGGCGTTCTCGTCGGCACAGGCCTCCACCGTGCGGGCCGCCTCGGAGACCTCGGTCAGCGTGAGATCCGGGCCGCCGGCGATGGAGAACAGCACACGCGAGGCGCCGGCGATGGAGGACTCCAGCAAGCTGGAAGAGGTGGCCTGCTGGGCCGCGTCCAGCGCGCGGTTCTCGCCCGTGGAGATGCCGATGCCCATCATGGCCGTGCCGGCATCCTTCATGACCGTGCGGATGTCCGCGAAGTCGAGGTTGATGAGGCCGGGGATGGTGATGAGGTCGGTGACGCCCTGGATACCCTGGCGAAGCGTGTCGTCGCAGATGCGGAAGGCGTCGATCATGGACGTCTTCTTGTCGACGATCTCGAGCAGGCGGTCGTTGGGAATGACGATGAGGGTGTCGACCTTCTGGGAGAGCAGATCGATACCCTGGTCGGCCTGATTGCGGCGAAGGCGCCCCTCGAAGGAGAAGGGCTTGGTGACGACGCCCACGGTAAGGGCGCCGATCTCCTCGCGGGCGATCTCGGCCACGATGGGGGCCGCGCCGGTGCCCGTGCCGCCGCCCTCGCCAGCGGTGACGAAGACCATGTCGGCCTCGGCCAGAGCCTCGCGGATCTCCGCGCGGCTCTCCTCGGCGGCCTGACAGCCCACCTGGGGGTTGGCGCCGGCGCCGAGACCACGGGTCAGCTCCTCGCCGATGTGGATGGTCTTGTCGGCATCGGACATGAGAAGGGCCTGGCGGTCAGTGTTCACGGCGATGAACTCCACGCCGCGCACGCCGGCCTCCACCATGCGGTTCACGGCGTTCGTGCCGCCGCCGCCGACACCGACGACCTTGATGACGGCCAAATGTTCAGAGCCTGGAATGTTCGGCATTTCGTCCTCCACACCTGTTGCGTTTTACTGCTGCGTTTGTCTCGTTTCCGCGCGTCGTTGCTCGGGCGCGCCCTGCGGTCCGCCCAAAGGCGGCATTTATGCAGGACATTGTACACGATGCCCATTCGTTTGCAACGCAAATCACCGCCAAAGGAGCCTGCAGATACACGAATACGACAAGAAACCCACCGCATCGCGCTTCGCAGGGCGGCAAAGCGGGCAACCGCGCCGTGCTTCGCAGGGCTCCGAAGCGAGCGACCGCATCGTTTTCTCGCTTCCTGGGAAAACTCTCGGTCGGCGAACCTCCCCGTTTCTGCAGCAAATCTTGAGTTATAAGCGTCTCGATGCGGGAGAGAAGGCCCGCAGAAGTTTCCATATTTGCAAAACCCCAGGTCGTGAGCATTGGCTGCGGGGGTTTCAAAAAGTTCCGCACCCCCTAGACGCTTACAACTCGCGATTTGCTGCAAAAACGGGGGTGTTCGCCGACCGAAGACCGCGACACCTGCTCGGTAGACGCGGTTGGGAGGGGCGACCAAGGTCGCCCCCTACGGGAAAGATCGCTCACGGTTTCGCCCGAGGAAGTCAGGGAGAAGCCAACCGGTGCCTGTCGGGCGCGCAGCGTCGGCAGGGACGTTCGTCCCGTAGGGCGAGCGAAACCTCCTAGACGGCGCGCCAGGTGGGGCGGTCGGGGACGCGGACGTTGATGTAGGAGACTTTGCCGGGGTTGTCGGCCATGATCTGCAGGACGATGCGTTCCTTGTCGCGGATATCCTCGGCGGTGCCGAAGGCGATCTCGATGCCGTTGTCCAAGGTCAGGCACGTGGAGGCGGCGTCGGTGGCCGTCACCGTCTTTACCTGCTCGGCAAGTTCCGTGGAAAGGCCGTCCAAGATGGCCAGGGCGTTGTTCACGTTGCCGTCGGCGCAGTAGGTGCCCACCTCGGGCGTGAGGCCGAAAGGCACGCCGGTGATATGCAGCACCCGGTCGGCGTCCTCGTAGATCTGCGGAGAAATGGTGGCACCAAGTTCGGAATCGCGGGCGGGAATCTCCATGAGCCACATGCCGTCGGAGGCGATGGCCCACATCTGGGTGACCTTCGCGTTGTCGGCCGCCACTTCCACGATGGCGGCGATCTCGCGCTCGGTGACGTTGATCTCCAGCGTATCGGGGAAGATGCGGTTCACGGACACGTCGGCGACCCAGGCGTCGCGGTCGACGCTGTTGGCCACCGAAGACGTGTCCACGTTCAGAAGCGTCGTACCCTGAGGCACGGCGGCGAGGATGGCCATCTCGTCGTTGGTGAGGTGGTCGGCGCCGTTGACCTTCACCGACGTGATGGCGAAGGCCCCGCTGAAATAGAGGGCCGCATAGGTGATGCCCAGCACGCAGACGAGCACAAGCGCCACGATAAAGGCTTTGAAGGCGCCGGAGCGCTTCGGGCGGGCGATGGCCCGGGCCGCCGGCGCGCGGCGGTCGCCACGAGACGCGGGCAAGTCCCCCAGGCGCACCGATGTCGTCACCGTGCGGGGCGCGGGGCGCGCGCCCGAGGCGCGACCGCCGGCAGAGCGGCCGGCCGCCGAAGATGCCGCCGAGCCGAAATGTGCGCGCGAGGTCGGGCGCACGGACGGGGCAGGTCGGGACGAAGCCGGGCGCATCGGGGCCGACGCGGGGCGCCGCGACGGCGAGGCGCTGCGCGAAACGCCTCCGCGCGCACTCCCCCGCGAGGTGGAGCCCCGGGGAACCGAGACGTTGCGGTTGCTCGATCTCCTAGCCACGGCGACCGTCCTCGTCGCGCCCCTCGCCTGTGGAAAGCGCGCCAACCTCGCCAGCAGTCTCGCCAGCGGCCGCGTCAGCGGAAGGCGTGCCGCGCTCGCCGGTAGAAGGCGCGGAGCCCGCCGTAGAGGCAACGCTCGCGCCCGTGCCAGCAGACGTGCCGCCAGCGGCACCGCGCGCGCACTCGTCGCCAAATGCCTCGTCGGCACCGCGCGCACTCGGGAAATCTTCGTCGAAGCCCAGCATGCGCACCTCGGGCACAAGCTCGACGCCGGTGCTCTCAAGCACGGCGGCGCGCACCTGTTCCATGAGCGCGCGCACGTCGGCGGCCGTGGCGCCACCGCGGTTCACTATGAAGTTGCCGTGCAGCTCGGACACTTTCGCACCGCCCACCTCGGCGCCCTTGCATCCCGCCCCCTCGATGAGGCGCCCGGCCGATCCCCCCTCGGGGTTCTTGAACACGCTGCCGCAGGTGGGCTCGGAAAGCGGCTGGCAGCCCTTGCGCCGGGCGAGGTTGCCCTCCATCTTGTCGCGCACCCGATAGGGATCGGCGGCCTCGGCGGCCAGCTCGCATTCCAGAATCACCTCGTCCGCCGCAAAGGAACTCGCGCGGTAGCCCCAGGAGATCTCGTCGCCGCGTCGTCGGGCCAGGCCGCGCCCGGGCCGGTAGGTGGTGACGGAGACGACGCGCTGGCCTATCCACTCGTCAGCCGTGCCGGCGTTCATGCGCAGGGCGCCGCCCACGGTACCCGGAGTACCAACGGCGAACTCGAAACCGCCGATAGCGCGCTTGAAGGCCTCCTGCACCACTGCAGAGAGCGAGGCGCCCGCGCCCACGATAAAGCGGTCATCATCGAAGCGCAGGGTGCGGAAGTCGCGGCCGAGCACAATGGCCACGCCGGCGAATCCCGCATCGGCCACGAGCACATTGGAGCCGCGGCCGAGCACGACCCAAGGCGTGCCCTCGGCCGCGCAGACGTCCACCAGCCCCGTGAGCGCCCCCACGGAATTCGCGCGCACGAAGAAGCGCGCCGGGCCTCCGATGCGGTAGGTGGTGTGGCGACTTAAGGGCTCGTGGGCGTAGACGTCGCCGTCGAAGCGGTCGTCCACAAGCAGCGATTGCACGGGCGAGGCGTGACGGGCCATGGGGCTCCCTTAGCGGCCCAGCTCGTCCACAAGCTGTGGCGCGATGGCGGTCACGTCCCCCGCGCCCATGGTGATGACGAGGTCACCGGGCTCGGCCACTTCCAGCATATGGGGCACCGTGTCGATGCGGCGCGGCACGAAGACGGCATGGGGATGCCCATGGTCGGTGACCACGTTCAAGAAGGTCTTGCCGGTAACGCCCGGCACCGGCGCCTCGCCGGCGGAGTACACGTCCATGAAGGTGACGGTGTCCGCTTCGTCGAAGGCGCTGCCGAACTCGTCGCGCATGATATCGGTGAACAGGGCGACGCGGGAATAGCGGTGCGGCTGGAACAGCACGTGCACACGGTTGAAATCCAGGGCCTTGGCCGCCTTGATGGTGGCGGCGATCTCCGTGGGGTGATGGGCGTAGTCGTCCACCACCGTGACCCCGCCGGCCTCGCCGATAAGGTCGAAGCGGCGACGAACGCCGGCGAACTCCTGCAGCTTCTCGGCCGCCAGATCGACATCGAGGCCCAGAAGCGAGATGAGCGTCAGCACCGCGGCACCATTGGAGACGTTGTGCAGGCCCGGGTTCTGCTTGATGCGGCTGGCCACCACGCGCCCGTCGGGTAGCCGCAGGGTGAAGCGGGTGCCCACGCCCTGGGCCTCCGTGGCCAGGATGCGGGCGTCGCAGTCCTCGGAAAAGCCGTAGGTGGTCACGGTGCGCCCGGTGCCGCGGGCCACTTCCACCAATTTCGGGTCATCGCCGCACACGACGATGGGACCGCCCTCTCGCACCCCGGAGAGGAACGCGGCGAACTGGGCGTAAATCTCCTCGAGTCCCTCGTAGTGGTCCAGGTGATCCGCCTCGATGTTCGTGACGATGGCCGCCGCCGGGGAGAGGTAGGTGAAGGACTTGTCGGACTCGTCGGCCTCCACCACGTAGGAGCGGCCGCGCCCGGAATGGGCGTTGGTGCCGTAGGCCCGCACGATGCCGCCGATGAGGAAGGTGGGATCGTAGCCCATGGCGTCCAGCGTGCTGGCGAGCATGGAAGAGGTCGTCGTCTTCCCATGGGTGCCCGCCACGGCCAGCGTGTCCAGATCGCGCCCGAGGCGAGCGAGCATCTGGGCGCGGTGCACGATGGGAAGGTTGCGCCGGCGCGCCTCGATGAGCTCGGGGTTGTTCTCCAGGATGGCCGTGGAGACGACCACCGTCACGTCGCCGTCGGGGATGTTCGCGCCGTCCTGGCCGATGAACACGGTGACCCCCGCATCGCGCAGCTGCTTGGTGTAGCGGCTCTCCTTGATGTCCGAGCCCGACACGGCCATGCCCTGGTCGTGGGCGACCCGGGCGATACCGCTCATGCCAACGCCGCCGACCCCGATAAAGTGAAGCTGCTCTTGTTCGCTATTCACGTCGCCTCGCCTTTCGTCCTCGTTGCAATCCCGCTATTGTAAAGCATCAGCGCGCCGTGGCGACGCCGACCACAACATCTGCCAAGGCGGCCGCCGCCTCGCCGGTCTTCTGGGCCCGGGCCGCCGCGACCATGCCCTCGCGCACCGACGCGTCGTCGATGAGCGCGAAGAGCTTGGCTTTGAACTCGTCGCTTCCCAGCTCGTCGTCGGGCATCATGAACGCGGCGCCCGATTCCACCCACGCGCGGGCGTTGGTGGTCTGATGGTCCGCCGTGGCGAAGGGATAGGGCACGAGCAGGGCCGGAATGGCCAGCGCGGAAATCTCCGCAAGCGAGGTGGCCCCGGCGCGCGACACGATGGCGTCGGCCGCGGCCAAAGTCTCCCCCATGCGATCCTGGTAGCCCAGAAGGTGCCAGCGGCGCGCCTCGTCATCCGTGAGCGCCAGCGCCTCGGTCACCGCATCCAGCTCCTTGGGGCCCGTGATGTGCACGATGTGCAGATTCGGGCGCGCGAGCAGCTCGTCTTTCAGGGCGACGACGGCCTCGTTGATGTGGCGCGCGCCCAAAGACCCGCCGAAGACGAGCAGCATGAAATCATCCTCGGCAAGGTCGAACATCGCCCGGCCCGCGGCGCGATCGGCCTCGATGACCGAACGGCGCACGGGATTGCCCGTCACGGTGACCGGCGCGGCCGCGCCCAGGCTCTCCGCCGAGCACTCGTAGGTCACGCAGACGGCGTCAGCCCGCCGGGCCAGATACTTGTTTGCCATACCCGCCACGGAATTCTGCTCGTGCAGCACCACGGGCACGCCGGTCTTCTCGGCCGCTCGGGCCACGGGAATGCACACGTACCCGCCAAAACCCACGACGACGTCGGGCTTGATGTCGGCAAACCACTTTTTCGCCTTGCCCGTGGAGGCGGCGATCTTCGCCACGCCCTTCGCGAGGGAGGCCGGATGCGATCGGTCGAACCCTGAGGCCTCGAAGGCCGTGAACGGGATGCCGGCGGCGGGCACGAGGCGCGACTCCACCCCGCCGGGGGTGCCGGCGAAGCGCACGTCCCAGCCGCGGCTTACCAGCTCGTCGGCCAGAGCGAGGGCGGGGTTGATATGCCCGGCGGTGCCTCCGCCGGAAAGAACGGCCAGCATGAGCTTACCTCCTGTAATTGGAACGGTTAGATGGGCGCGCGGAGCGGGATCGGGCCGAAGCATCGATGCGACCGGATCCGCTACGACTCGAGGCGCCCGCGGAACGCGAGCGCAAAGACTCCCCCGACCGCGTTCGGCCCGACGGCGCAGGGGGCGCCGGCTCCCGGCGCACGAGGCGCAGATCGGCCCGGCGCTGCTCGTAGACGGACGGGGCGGCCGGCGCCGCGGACACGGAGAGCACGAGCCCCACCAAGATGAACGAGGCGATCATAGACGTGCCGCCCGAGGAGATGAAGGGCAGCGGCTTTCCCGTCGTGGGAAACACGCCGATGACGCAGGCGATGTTCAGAAACGCCTGGAACACGAGCATCACCGTGGCACCGCCGGCGATCATGGCACCGATGTCGTCGGCCGCCCGCTCGGCGATGGCGAGCCCCGCATACAGCACGCAAAAGAACAGCCCGATGACGAAGAGCGCCCCCACAAGCCCCAGCTCCTCGCCGATGACGGCGAAGATGAAGTCGCTCTCCGAGGCGAACAGGTACTGGAACTTCTCATGGGAATTGCCGAGCCCCACGCCGAAGATACCGCCCTCGGCCAGCGCGTAGTAGGAGCGGATGATGTTGTAGCCGGTGCCGTAGCCGCCCTCCCCGTCGTTCCACGGATCCATGAACACGAGGCGGTCGGAACGGTAGCCGGTGCCGAAGATGGCCACGAGACCGCCGAGCACGGCCACGCCCAGACAGGCGAAGATGACCCGGCGCGATACCCCGCCCATCCACATGACGGCGAGAATGCCCACGAAGCAGATGGCCGTAGTACCCAAATCGGACTGGGTGCGGTACATGAGCGCGATGGGGGCGATGATGAAGATGAGCGCGCGCACCATGGTGGCCCGGCTCTCCACGAGCCCCGCCCGCCAATCGACGACGAGGCGCACGGCCACCAGGATGAAGGCGATCTTGCAGAACTCCGAGGGCTGCAGCCCGACAGGCCCGATATAGAGCCAGCGCTGGGCGCCGTAATGGTCGGTGCCAGCGAGCCACACGGCGAAGATGAGCGCCACGGCCACGGCCCACACGGCCCATACAATCGGCCCCACCCAGAAGCGGTAGGGCACGACTTTCCACAAGAAGAGGGCGCAGGCCGCGCCAAAAGCCACATATAGGAGCTGGTCGGTGAAGAAGTCCGTCGCCGGCTTGCCGGCATCCAGCGCCTTCACCATGGAGGCGGAATACACCATGACGAGCCCCACCAGCACAAGCGCCAGCACACACAGAAGCAGCAGAACGCGAGGCCCCTGACTGGAGGGGCCCGCGGACGTCTCGCTATGTCGGGAGGAGCGGCTCAAAGGCCTAGGCCTTCCCGGCCCGGTCGGCCACGAGGCGCTTGAACACGTCGCCCCGCTCCTCGAAGCAGCTAAACTCGTCGAAGGAGGCGCAGGCCGGCGAGAGCACGACCACGTCCCCGTCCTCGGCGATGGAAAGAGCCGCATCGAGCGCCTCCTCCATCGTGCCGGCGGAGAGCACTGGGGAGACCCCCGAGCCCGCGAAAGCCGCCAGGAACCGCTCGCGGGCCTCGCCGAAGCAGACCACGGCCCGGGCGTTCTCTTCGCAGGCCGCCACGAGCGGGGCCAAATCGGTGCCCTTGTCGCGGCCGCCGAGCAGCACGATGGGGCGCGTCGGCAGAAAGGCGGTGAGCGCCACCAGCGTGGCGTCCACGTTGGTGGCCTTCGAATCGTTGTAGCAGGCCACGCCGTCCACGAGCCCTGCCGGCTCGATGCGATGCTCCAGGGGGCGGAAGGTGAGCAGACCCTCGCCCACCGCCGTGTCCGTGGCGCCCAGTACGAGCGCGCATGCGGCGGCGGCCAGGGCGTTCTGTTGGTTGTGGCCGCCCTTGATCTGGAGATCGTCCACGAAAACGAGGTCGGAGACGCGGCCGTCCCACGCCACGACGAGCTGACCGCCGTCGCCGCGGAAGGCGGCGGCGCCAGTGCCGCAGGTGGCGCGCATGTCGGCGCCGAGACCGGAGGCGCCCCCGATAGGGATGTAACGGAAGGGAACGCCGCCTCGGGCCCGCAGCTCGCGGATCTTCGCGCGCACGGCGTCGTCGCAGGCATCGAGCACGGCCACACCGCCGCTGACGCCCAGATTGGCGAGCACCTTCCACTTGGCCGCGGCGTAGGCCTCAAGGCTGCCATGCCAGGAAAGATGATCCGGCGTGATGTTGAGCACCACGGCCACATCCGGCGCGAACAGGCGCGTCGAGGCCAGCTGGTAGCTGGAGGTCTCCGCCACGTACACGTCGGTGTTCCCGGCGGCCACCGCATCGATGCAAGTCTCGCCGATGTTGCCCACGGCGGCCGCGTTCATGCCCGCCTCCCGCAGCAAATGGCAGGTGAGCGCGGTCGTAGTGGTCTTGCCGTTGGTGCCAGTGATGGCGACCCACTTCGAGGAAGCGTCGCTCTCGCGCCAGGCGAATTCCACCTCGCTGATCACCTCGGCGGAGGCCGCAGCGGCGCTCCGATAGAACGGGGAGTTCTCGGAAATGCCGGGGCTCGCGATGCACAAATCGTAGGCGCCTTCGATGGTCTCGTGGTCGAAGAGCACCACGGCCCCGCGCTCGCGGGCGCCCTCGGCCCAGACCAGCGCCGCCTCGCCCGGCGCGCCGGCGGCCACGGCCAGCGTCTCCACGCGGCTGCCCAGCGCATCCAAGCAGTACTCCGCCGCCGCTGTGCCCGACTTTCCCAGCCCTAAGATAAGCACGCGCCCGAGGTTCTTCGGGGCGTGTTTCTTGCCGGCGATCATCTCCACGTTTTCCATGCCTTCCCTAGCCATTGCCTCTACGCCCCCAGCGTCGTCGCGAAGTACAGCACAAAGCCGCAGGCGGCCAGCATGCCCGAAACGATCCAGAAGCGCACGACCACCTTCGTCTCCGACCAGCCCTTCTTCTCGAAATGATGGTGCAGAGGCGCCATGAGGAAGATGCGCTTTTTGGTCTTTTTGTAGTAGAACACCTGGATCATGACCGAGAGCGCCTCGGCCACGAACAGGCCGCCGATGATGATGACGACGAACTCCGTCTTGGTCACCACGGCGAGGCACCCGAGCGCCATGCCGAGGGCGAGCGAGCCGGTGTCGCCCATGAAGATGTCGGCGGGATGCGAGTTGAACCAAAGGAAGCCGATGCAGGCGCCGGCGAGCGCCCCGGCGAACAGGGCCGGCTCAAGCACGCCCGCGCGGAAGGCGATGGCGGCCATGACGAGCATGACCACCATGACCGTGCCCGCGGCCAAACCGTCAAGCCCGTCGGTGAGGTTCACGGCGTTGCAGAGCCCCACGAGCAGGATAAGGCAGTAGATAAGGTAGAGCCAGGGAATGGCGATGCCGTCGCCCACGGGCACCACCGTGGTGAGCACGCCCAAATCGAGGGTGGCCACAAACGGGATCTCCACGGTGGGCTTGATACCGAGCAGGTTCACCGCCACCAGCACGAAAACGGCGGCGATGAGAAACTGGCCGATCAGCTTCGCCTTGGGCGTGAGCCCAAGCGATCGCTCGTGGGCCACCTTCGAAGCATCATCGATGAGCCCGAGGATACCGGTGGCCACCGTGGCGCCGAGCAGAAGCCACAGCTCCGCGGTAGGGGCGCCCACCGAGGCGAGCAAGGTGAAGACGATGACGGCGATGAGCATGATGACGCCGCCCATAGTGGGGGTTCCCTGCTTCACCAGATGGCTCTGGGGGCCGTCGGCGCGCACCTGCTGGCCGATGTGGCTCGTCTTCAGAAAGCGGATCCAGGCGGGCATGAGCACCATGGTGATCACCATGGCGATGGCCACGCCGAGGAAGATCATGAACGTGGGGTAGGCGGAGAACAGAGAGAACATCAGTTGACCAATCCTTCGACGATACGGGTAAGGCCCATGAAGTGCGAGGCCTTCACGAGCACGGCGTCGCCCGGCTCGAGCAGCGCGTCCAGCTCCTCCAGCACGTCGGCGACGGTGTCGGCGCGGCTGATGCGCGCCGCGTCCATGCCGGCGGCCTCGGCGCCTGCGGCGATATGCCGCGCCAGCTCGCCGATGCAGATGAGCTTATCGAGATGGTGCGAGGCAGCGGCGGCGCCGACGCCCTCGTGGCAGGCGGGGGCGAAGCTGCCGAGCTCGCCCATGTCGCCGAGCACGGCGATGCGCCGGCCGGCCACGTCCGTGGCGGCGAAGGTCGCGAGCGAGGCGCGCATGGAATCGGGGCTCGCGTTGTAGGCGTCGTTGATGACCGTGAAGCCGCCGCGGGCGGCGATGACCTCCTGGCGGCCCGGCTCGGGCACCGACGCTCCCAGCGCGGCGGCGATGGTGGCCAAATCGAGCCCCAAGGCGAAGCCCACCGAGGCGGCGGCGCAGGCGTTGTCCACGTTGTGGGCGCCGGTGAGGGAGAGCGCGCAGGGCACGCGTTCCACGGTGGCGAACAGGGCGCCGTCGTCGTGGTCGGCGGCATCGCGGGCGCACAGGGTGAAGCGGGGGCGGCCCTCGGCGTCCAGCGACACGTCCTCGGCCCAGACCGCCTGATCGCAAGCGGCGCTCTCGCGCTCGAGCGCCCCGCGGAGGGCCGCATCGGGATGCCCGGCGAAGCCTGAGAGGGCCACAGAGCGCTCGGACAGGCGTCCGCGCTCGGCCATAAAGGCGGCGAAGTCGTCGTCCAGGTTGGCGAAGGCGCGGCCCACACCGGCGGGCAGGGCCTCGAAGAGCTCGGACTTGGCCCGGGCGATGTTCTCCCGACTGCCCAGAAGCTCGATGTGGCTCTCGCCCACGTTGGTGATAAGGCCCCACACCGGCCGCACGAAATCGCACAGCTCGGCAATTTGCCCGCGGCCGCGCATGCCCATCTCAACGACGACCACGGCCGTCTCCGGATCGGCGTTGAGCAATGTGCGGGGAACGCCCAGCTCGTTGTTCTGATTGGCCTTGGTGGCCACCACGCTGCCGTAGGCGGCGCACACGTCCCGGGTGAGGTTCTTGGTGGTGGTTTTGCCCACCGAGCCGGTCAGCCCGATGACGCGGCCCCGCAAATGGGAGCGCCAGGCCCGGGCCAGGTCGGTGATGGCCGAGGCGGTGTTGGGCACCTCGATGATGGCGGCCCCCAGCTCCCGGGCCAAAAGAGCGCAGGATTGCGAGGGGCCATCGGTGACCAGCGCGCCCGCGGCGCCGGCGCGCAGGGCGGCCTCCACGAACGCGTGGCCGTCGACGCGCTCGCCGGGCAGGGCCACGTAGAGCCAGCCCGGGCGCACTTCCCGCGAATCCCAGGTGATGCCCGTCATGAGGGCGCTGGCGTCGATGGGGTCTACAAGGAACTGGCCGCCGGTGTATGCTGCGATTTGTTTTGCGTTGAGGCGCACGCCGAGTCCTTTCGCCTAGTCCGAACACGCACCGCCGAAGGCGCGCTCCAACTCCTCAGCCGCCACAACGCGGTCGTCGAAGGAGAGCACTTCATCGCCCACGAGCTGGTAGTCCTCATGGCCCTTGCCGGCCACGAGAATGGCATCGCCCGGGCGTGCGAGCGCGATGGCGGCCGCGATGGCACTACGGCGGTCGGGCTCCACGGTGAAGCGCTCGGCGTCTTCCATACCCGCCACGATATCGGCGATGATGGCATCGGGCTCCTCGTGGCGCGGGTTGTCGCTCGTCACCACGGCGTAGTCGGCGGCCAGCGCCGCAGCTCCCATGATGGGGCGCTTGGTGGCATCGCGGTTGCCGCCGCAGCCGAAGACGACGATGGTGCGTCCGTGTGAGAGCTCCTTGATAGAGGCGATGGCCTTGGTGAGCGCGTCGGGGGTGTGGGCGTAATCCACGTACACCGACACCGGCGCGTCCACCGCAGGGCGCACGCGCTCCAGGCGGCCGGGAACCGCCGGCATGGTGGCCAGGGCCTCGGCGATGATCTGGGCGGGAATCCCTAAGGCCAACGCGCAGCCGAAGGCCGTCATGACGTTCTCCACGTTGAAGCGCCCCACGAGCGGGTACTCCACCGCGATGCGCGTCCCGCGCACCTCGAGCACCGCCTTGGTGCGGGCGGCCTCGTAGGTGACCTCCACCGGATGGATCTGGGCGGAGACGTCGAAGCCCGTGGTGATGACCTCGTCGCCGGCGGCGGTGCAGCGGCGCAGAAGCTCGCGCCCCCAGGAGCCGTCGATGGAGATGACGCGGCGGGCCGGGTAGTCCTTCGAGAACAGAAGCGCCTTGGCCTCGAAGTAGTCGTCGAAGGTGTGGTGGTAGTCCAGGTGGTCCTGGGTGAGGTTCGTGAACGCCGTCACGGCGAAGTCGGTGTCCCAGGTACGGCGCAGATCGAGCGCGTGCGAGCTCACCTCCATGGCCACCACCGTGCAGCCCGCGTCGCGCATCCGCGCGAACAGCTTCTGCAGGTCGGGCGACTCCGGCGTGGTGCGCTCGGCGTGCTCCATGGCGCCGGCGATCTTGTTGCCCACGGTGCCGATGACGCCGCAGCGGTTGCCGGCCACACTCGCGATGTGCTCCACCAGATAGGTCGTGGTGGTCTTGCCGTTGGTGCCCGTGATGCCCACGAGCGAGAAGGCGCGGGAGGGGTTGTCGTAGTAGTTCGCCGAGGCGTAGGCCATGGCCTTGCGCGAGTCGGAGACGACGACCTCGGTGACATCGGTGGCGTCGGCCAGGTACACCTTGCGCTCGGCCACCAGCGAGGTGGCCCCACGGTCGATGGCGTCCTGGGCGAAGGAGTGGCCGTCGACGACGGTGCCGACGATGCAAAAGAACATATCGTTCGGGCGAACCTCGTCGCTGCGGAACGCCAGCCCTGCCACCTCCTCGTTCCCGTTGCCGATGATGGTGCAATCCATCCCTTGGAAGAGCTCTGAGCAGGTCTTGGTCATAACGGTATCGTTCCTCTAATTCGACGGCATCGAAGTAATGTTGTACTGCTTGACAGCGTTCTCCATTATATCGTTGAAGATCTGCGTGGTCTGGCGCATGGCGTAAACCTCGTTGGCTCCTACAAAACAAACTAAATTGCTTGACGAGTTGTCAATGAAGCCGCAGAAGCCGATGTTGTAGACTTCCTTCTTGTATCCGCCCTCTTCCGAGGCGATTTCCGCTGTGGACGTCTTGCCGCAGACCTCGTAGCCCTCGATGTCGGCGGCGGCTCCCGTGCCGTCGGTGACTACCGAGCGCAGCATCGAGCGCATATCGGCGAGCACCGTTTCGTCGACGCCCGTCTCCTCGCTTTCCCATTCGGCCACGTCCCCGCTCTGGGGCTTCGAGATGAGGAAGTGCGGGGTCACGAGCGTCCCATCGTTGGCGATGGCGCTGTAGAAGCGCGCCATCTGCAGCGGCGTCACCGCGATGCCCTGGCCGAAGCTCACGTTGTAGCCCGTGATCTTGGCCCAGTTGTCGAAGTCGAGCACGTTGCCGGCCGCCTCGCCGGGATAGTCCACGCCGGTGGATTCGGTGAAGTGGAAGCGCTTGATGTTGTCGTAGAGCTTGTCGAAACCCGCCTGTTCCGTGGCCAGCGAGATGCCCACGTTCGACGAGTGATTCAGGATCTCGCGCAGCGAGTAGGTCTCGCCGTCGCGCTCGTGGGAGTCGGACACGTCGTAGTCGTCGGCGGAGATGGAGCTCGGGCAGAACATGGTGTCCTCGGGGCCCATCGTCCCCTGCTCCAGGATGGTGAGCGCCGAGACGGACTTGAAGGTGGAACCGGGCTCGTAGGCCTGGGTGATGGCCTTCACCGATTCGCTACCCACCTGCGACGAGGACATGTCGGCCGGGTTCATGTAGGGCAACGAGCACGCGGCGTAAATCTCGCCGGTGGCGGCATCCATGACGATGGACGAGCCCTCCTCGGTCTCCAGATCCTTCACGCCCTCGGCGAGCGCCTGTTCCACGGTGTCCTGCAGCTTGATGTCGAGGGAGACCATGATGTCCTGGCCGTTGACGGCCGGCGTCTCCTCCTTCACACCGCCAGGAATGGGGAATCCCTGCTCGCCGCGCTCGGCGGTGTAGGTGCCCGGCGTGCCGGAGAGGATGTCGTTGTATTGCAGCTCGAGGCCGGTGATGCCCTCGCCGTCGACGTTGCAGTAGCCGATAACCTGGCCGCCGATGGCGCCGTTGGGGTACTCGCGGCGGGTGTCGGCGATGAAGTAGACGCCGTCGAGCTTGAGTTCTTTGACCTTATCGGCCACATCGACGTCGGCTTGGCGCTTGATGTAGACGAAGGTGGTGGAAGGGGTGGACAGAAGCTCGCGGTAGTCGGCCGCATCTCCCCCGAGCACCGAGGCCAGAGACGCCGCCTCGGCCGCCGCATCGGTCACCTCCACGGGGTTCGCGTAGATGGTGGTGGCCTCCACCGAGGTGGCCAGCACGATGCCGTTGCGGTCGTAGATGGTGCCGCGGCGCGGCGTCGTCTCGAAACTGACCGTGCGGGACTCCTCGGCCATGGCCGAGTACTGATCCGATACGATGACCTGCAGAAACACCAAGCGCAGGAAGAACACGGCCGCTATGGCCGCGAAAACCAGCAGCAGCACCTTGGCGCGCCCGGAGACCGTCGGCATGGCCGCGTCGATGGCGGCGCCCACGCCGGCGCGGGCCGGGCGAGGGGCGCCCGCGCGCCCCGAGGGGCGGCTGGACCGGTTGCCGCCTGCAAAGCCGCGACCCCGCGAGGAGGCCGAGGCCCGGGCCGTGCGCGAGGAGGCGCGCCGGGGCTCGTCGAAGGAGCGTCCGCGGACGCGCCCGGTGCGCGAGGCATCGGCACGGCCGCCGCGGCCGCTTTTGTCGGGGTAGCGGTAGCGTTCCATGGGATTAGAGCCCCTTCATGCGCGCCACCGACTCCGACAGCGACAGGCTGCCGGCGCCATCGGTGGCGACGATATCGGGAGACAGCGTGATCTGCTCGCTGCACTCGGGGGCCGGGGCCGCCATGCCGAGGGCCGTGGCCTGGGCCTTGATGCGCGAGGGGTTCGCCAGCACGCTCTGGGACACCTCCAGCTCGTTGCCCTCGGCCCGGGCGGTCTCGATGCTCGTCTGCAGCGAGCGCGTCTCCAGCGCGCAGGAAGCGGCGGCCGAGGTGATGGCCACGCGGGCCATGGCGATGAGCGCTATGACGATGCAGATGACGGCGCAGGCCTTCGCCAGGGAAAGCGCCGCCGCCGAGATGCCCTCGCTCTGGGCGCGGCGACCGGCACCGGGCACCACCGAGATGGAGGGCGCCTCCTCGAAGGAGAGCTCCTCGGCCAGAGACGAGGAGACGTAGCGGGCGCCGCGGTAGCCGGAGGCAGCGCCGGCGCGTCCGGCGGAGGAGCGCCCATAAGAGACGCGGTCGGTGCGGGGGCGCGACGTGCGCGAGTATGATGCGGCGCTCATCTTGGCCCTCCTCACTCATTCTGCGGCTCAAGCGTCCATTAAGGCTTAACAAGCCCGATGACAGCGTCCTCGGGCTTGCTTTTGTTCTCTTGTCGGGCGACTCCCCTAGCGCTTGCGCGCCACGCGCAGCTTGGCACTGCGCGAGCGGGGGTTCCGCTCGATTTCCTCCGCGCTGGGCAGCAGAGGCTTGCGGGTGATAAGGTCGAGTACCGGCTGCTTTCCGCACACGCACACCGGGATGTCCGGCGGGCAGGTGCATCGGTTCGCGAAATCCGCGAACATGTCCTTCACGATGCGGTCTTCCAAAGAGTGGTAGCTGATCACCGCGATGATGCCGCCCGGATTGAGCCAGCGTACCGCCGCGTCAAGGCCGCGACGCAGAACGGTCAGCTCCGAGTTGACTTCAATCCGAAGGGCTTGGAAGGTGCGCTTGGCGGGATGTCCCCCCGCGCGCCTCGCCGAGGCGGGTATAGCCGCCTTGATCACATCGACCAGCTGACCACTCTCGGTTATCGGAGCGTCCGCCCGCGCCTTCACGATGAAGTCCGCGATGCGGCTCGCCCACTTCTCGTCCGAGTAACTGCGAATGATCCGAGTGAGATCTGCTGCGTTGTAAGTATTGACGATCTCTTCTGCGGTTAGAGTTTGTTTCCCCGGATCCATCCGCATGTCGAGGGGGCCGTTCTCCTTGAAGGAGAAGCCACGTGATTGCGTGTCTATCTGCACCGATGAGACGCCCAGGTCGAACAGTATCGCGTCGATGCCGGGGATCTCGCAACTCGCGAGCAGCTCATCGAGGTCGCCGAAGTTGCCGCGCAGAAGCGCGAGCTCGGGACGATCGCCCGCAGGTATCGACTCCAGCTTCGCGGCGGCCTCAGTGAGCGCCACCTCGTCCTGGTCGATGCCGATAAGCAGGCCGCCGGCGCCCAATTGCTTGGCCGCCTCGAAGGAGTGCCCCGCGAAGCCGAGCGTGGCGTCCACGAACACCGGATGATCCGGAAGGTCGAGGGCGTCGATGCATTCGGTGAGAAGGACGGGTATGTGCCGGTATTCGCTTGTCACGGTTCGCTCGCTTTCCGCCTAGCTGTAGAACAGCCCCAGATCGACTTCGTCGCTCATGGCCTTGAAGCGGTCGGCGTCCCAGATCTCGAAGCGGCCCGTGTTGCCCACGACCACGACTTCCTTGTCGATGCCGACGGCGGCGCGCACTTCCGGGGACAGCATGATGCGCCCCGAGGCGTCCACCTCGACATCGCGGGCGCGGCTCTTCAGCACGCGGCGAAGCTTGACGTGCTCGCGGTCGGACTCCTTGTACTCGCCGAACCGATCGATGAACAGCTTCTCGACCCATTCGTTGAAATCGGGCGTCTCGAACACGTACACGCACTCGTTGGTCAGCTCCGGCGTCACCACGAGATCTTTGGAAAGAACCTTGCGGAACTTCGCGGGAAGGGCCATGCGACCTTTGCCGTCAACCTTGAAATGGAACTCGCCGTTGAGATCTACCCCATGTTGGGGCAGCTCGCTTGTCCCTTCGGTGTCGGCGGTGGCGGCCACGTGTTCCTTTCCGTGCTGCGTTTTGAGGGAGATTTGATTTCGTTTGGAGTGCGTTTCGAAATCCCGCTCGGTCGTTTTCCACAGCACGCATATTACCCCACAATGCCCCACTTCGCAACATTTTCTCCCACTTTTGCCCTATTTTCACCCCACTTGTCATCCTCAAGATATGGAAGGGTAACCGAAGGAAAATGCGAGCATTTCCCATATCTTGTATTCGTATTGAGGTATTGCGCACAATGGCCACTAGATATGCCCGACTCATGCGGATGGTGGGGCGCGGTGGGGCGCGCGACCGCGCACGTGCCACCTGTGAACGAGATTTGAAGAGGTGCGCCAAGACGGCCGCCGAGCGGCTACAATGAGGTCCGCGCATCCTGCGCCGAGTCCTGCACCGTCCCGATCGGAGACGCAGCGAAAAGTCGGAAGATCTCCCGAAAGAAGGAGCCCCGTGTTCGAATTAGAGAACGCCCTGGACGAGTACTTGTCCCATCTGCGCATCGAGCGCGGGGCATCGCCGCGCACGGCCGAGGCCTACCGACGCGATCTGGAGGACTACCTCGCCTTCCTCGACGGCGAGGGCGTGGAGGGCTTCGGCGACATCGACCGCGAGAAGGTGGCCGCCTTCGAACGCAGCCTCATGGAGCAGAACCTCGCCGTCACCACCGTGCGCCGGCGCATCTCCGCCGTGCGCGGCTACCACCGGTTCCTTGTGCGCGAGGGGCTCACCGATGCGAACCCGGCCGACGCCGTGGACATTCCCAAGGCCGCCGACCGGCTGCCGGACGTGCTTTCCATCGAGGAAGTGGGCAAGATGCTGGACGCCTTCGTGGGCGAGCGCCCGAGCGACTTGCGCGACCGGGCGCTTTTGGAAGTGCTCTACGGTTGCGGGCTGCGCGCCAGCGAGGCCGTGGGGCTCGATATGGAGGCCGTCAACTTCGACGACGGCTTCCTGCGCGTGTTCGGCAAGGGATCCAAGGAGCGCATCGTGCCCATTGCCGGCGCGGCCGAGCGCGCGCTGCGCCGGTATTTAGCCGAAGGGCGCCCGGCCCTCGCGCGCGCGGCCGCCAACCCAACCGCCGATGCCACAGCTGCGGTGTTCCTGAACCAGCGGGGCGGCCGCCTCGGGCGCCAGAGCGTCTTCAACCTGGCGCGCAAGGCCGGCCGCGTCATCGGCCGCTACGATCTGCACCCCCACACCTTGCGCCACTCGTTTGCCACCCACATGCTGAAGGGCGGCGCCGATCTGCGCGTGCTGCAGGAGATCTTGGGCCACGCCGACATGTCCACCCTGCAGGTGTACACGCACCTCGACCGCACCCACCTCCACGAGGAGTACGCCCACGCCCATCCCCGCGACAAAATGAATATCTAGACCGTCATCTCCCCGGCGAGGGGCTTAACCATGGCGGCGGCCACCTCGGTCGCCGTGAGGCCCTGGCCGAACAAGTACATGAGCTTGGTGAGGGCCGCCTCGCAGGTCATGTCGTAACCGGACACGACGCCGGAGCGCGCCAGAGCGTCACCGGTGGCGTAGCGCTTCTCCTCCACACCGCCCGCAGGGCACTGGGTCACGTTCACGACCACCTTTCCCGCGCGCACCGTATCGGCCATAAGCTCGGTGAACCATGACTCGGTGGGCGCGTTGCCGGCGCCGAACGTGCGCAGCACGAGGGCCTTCACGGCCTTCGATTCCAGCTGGGGCCGCAGCACCGCCTCGGTGATACCGGGATACAGAAACACCACCGACACCGCATCGTCCATGGCGAGCGCCGCCGCCAGCGTCCCTCCCGTAGCGGGCCGAGCGAGCAGGCGCTCGCGGAAAACGATGTGCAGGTCCATGTCGGCCAAGGGCGGGTAATTGAACGATTGGAAGGCGCCGAAATTTGTGGAGCTGACCTTCGTCGCGCGGTTGCCGCGCCACAGATGGCGCCCGAACGAGATGGCCACCTCCTGCACCATGGGCTCGCCGGCATCGGTACGGGCCGCAGCGATCTGCAGCGCCGTGATGAGGTTCTCAGTACCGTCCTCGCGGATCTCGCCGATGGGCAGCTGGCTTCCCGTGAGCACCACCGGTTTGGCCAGACCGGACAGCATGAACGAGAGCGCCGAGGCGGTGTAGGCCATGGTATCGGTGCCATGCAGCACGACGAAACCGTCGAAGTCCTCGTAGCGGTCGGCGATCACGGACGCTATCCGGGCCCAGCAGGCCGGGTTCATGTTCGAGGAATCGATGGGCGGATCCATCTCCACGTGATCGAGGTTAAAGCCGAGACGCCCGATCTTCGGCACGTTCTTCATCAGATGATCGAAGCTGAAGGGCACGAGCGCGCCGGTGGAGAGATCCTCGGTCATGCCGATGGTGCCCCCGGTGTACACGATGAGAATGCGGGGTTGCATAAGCTAATCCTTTCGATGGCGAAACCACGAGGCGCGGGTGGCGGGCTCCTTCTTGCGATGCAGGGTGGCGCGGCGAAACAGCTCGGCGCAGAAGTGCTTGGCCGTTCGCGCGCCACGGGCCACCTTCGGCGTGAGGTCGGCCTCGTCGGAGGTCTTCCAATCGTAGTACACCGACAGGTAGCGCAGAAACACCACGGTGAACACGCAGGCCGCGGCCGCCAGCACGAGCGGCGCCTTCGCGAAAGCCATGGCCGCGAACACGAACGCGCCGCCGAATCCGGCCACCGCGTAGAAGTTCGAGCGCTGGAACACGCCCGGCGTCTCCCCCACCGAGATATCGCGCAGAGCGCCGCCGCCCACGCTGGTAAGCGCGCCCAAAATGACCACCATCACGAAGCCCTCCCCGCAAGCGAAGGCCTTGTTGGCCCCGGCCAGTGCGAACAGGGCCACCGAGAGCGCGTCGGCGAAGAACAGCACCTGGCCCGTGTGGCGAAACAGCCCCCGGAAGTAGAACACGAACACCGCCAGGCAGATGCATATGAGGATGACCTCGGGATATTCCATGAAGTAGACCCCGTGATCCTGCAGCAGCAGATCGCGGATGATGCCGCCGCCGTAGGCTGTCACGAGGCCCAACACAATGGTGCCCACGATGTCCAGCTTGCGGTCGCAGGCGAAGATGGCCCCGGTGAGAACGCCCACGGCGACGCTGAAGAAGTCGGCCCCGAAGGGCACCTGCAGGGCGCCTCCCCCGGCGAAAAACTGATCCATGGCTTACTTGTGGTAGAAGCGGTGCTGCTCGTACTTCGGCTCGCAGCACACGTTGATGCCGAGTGTCTTGTACAGCTTCTCGTCGGCCGCGGAGATGATGACCGAGAAGTAGGCGTCGCAACCGCGCAGCTTGTCGGCGTTGTCGATGAGCTCGGCGGCCAGCGGGTTGTGCACCGAGGAGATGGACAGCGCCAGCAGCGTCTCGTCGGAGTGCAGGCGCGGGTTGTGGCTCTTCAGGTGCTCGGTCTTCAGGTGGCAGATGGGCTCCAGCACGTCGTCGGAGATGACATAGAGCTCGTCGTCGACCCCCGAGACGCCCTTGAGCGCGTTCATGAGCAGCGCCGAGGCCGCACCGAGCAGGTTGCCCGTCTTGCCCGTCACCACGCGCCCGTCCGGCAGCACCATGGCACCGGCGGGGCCGCCCGTCATTTCCTCCTTCAGAAGTGCCGCCGAGCGGGCCGGCGAGAGATTCTGGGTGATGTTCGCCTGGTTCATGAGCAGCTCGATCTTCTTCAGGGCCTCCTCGCCCACGCCCGTGCGCTTGATCTCCTCGGCGGTCTGGAAGTAACGGCGCACGATCTCGTTGTTGCCCGCCTCGCGGCACGCCTCGTCGTCGGAAATGGCCAGGCCCGCCATGTTCACGCCCATGTCCGTGGGCGACTGGTAGGGACACTCACCGGAGATGCGCTCCATGGTGGCGCGCAGCACAGGGAAGATCTCCACGTCGCGGTTGTAGTTCACCGTGGTCTCGCCGTAGGCCTCCAAATGGAACGGATCGATGATGTTGTCGTCGTCCAAATCGGCCGTGGCCGCCTCATAGGCGATGTTCACCGGATGGGACAGCGGCAGATTCCAAATGGGGAAGGTCTCGTACTTGGCGTAGCCGGCGGTGATGCCACGCTTGTGCTCATGATAGAGCTGGGAGAGGCAGGTGGCCATCTTGCCCGAACCGGGGCCCGGGGCGGTCACCACGACGATGGGGCGCTCGGTTTCGATGTACTCGTTTTTGCCGAAGCCCTCGTCGGAGACGATGTAGTCGATGTCGTTGGGATAGCCCGGAATCGGGTAATGCAGGTAGCTTACGATGCCCATGGCCGTGAGCCGCTTGCGGAACAGGTCGGCGTCGGGCTGGTTGGCGTAGCGGGTGATGACCACGCTTCCCACTTTGAAGCCCATGGAGCGGAAGATGTCCATGAGGCGCAGCACGTCCTCATCGTAGGTGATGCCGAGGTCGCCGCGCACCTTCGAGCGCTCGATGTCGTTGGCGTTGATGGCGATGACGATCTCCACGTCGTCCTTCATCGATTGCAGCATGGAGATCTTCGTGTCCGGCTTGAAGCCGGGCAGCACGCGCGAGGCATGGTAGTCGTCGAAGAGCTTGCCGCCGAACTCGAGATAGAGCTTGCCGCCAAACTGCTCGACCCGCTCGCGGATACGCTCGGCCTGCAGCTCGATGTACTTGTCGTTGTCGAATCCTTCGCGCATGGGCGGCACTCCTTCGCATCCGTTGCCTTCGGGCTCTCTGCGTCTCCGCGCCGCCGTGGCCTTAAGGGGCGCACGGTTCGCGGCTCGCTAGCAAACTCCCAAATTATAGCCCAGCCGCCCCGAAGTCTCCGACCTGTTCTCCCTTTTTCAAGTTTTCAAGAGAAAATGCCAGTTCGACCCTGAAATGGCATTCCCTTTCTAGCCATTTCTGGGCCGAAGTGGCATTTTCAGCCATTTCGGCCCTCAACTGGCAGCCCTTCCTTACCATTTCTGCCTCCAACTGGCATCTACTTTGCAAAATGGGCAAATGGGAGAGCTCTCGATGAGCTTCAACGCACAAAAGGCCCGCGACGCCGGGGAGGGAAAGCGTCGCGGGCCCGAAAGGGAGGGAGCAAGGGAAAGTACGAAGCGCTACAGCCCCTTGGCGGCGTTCTGGCCGGCCAAACGGCCGTAGACGATGCACCCGGCGTGATTCTGTCCCATGTTGGTGTTGGGGTAGCAGCCATGGAAACGGTTGCCCACCATGGAGCCGGCCAGGTACAGCCCGGGAACGGGCATGTTGTCGGCGTCCAACGCATGCACGTGCTCGTCGCTCATCACACCGCCCACGGTGTTGCGGAACTTCGGCGGCGTGATGGCCGTGGCATAGAAGGGGGCCTTGCGCACCGGGGCCATGCGGTCGGCGCGCTTGCCGAAGTCCTCGTCGACGCCCTTGTCGTACAGCTCGTTGTAGCGCTCGATAGTGGCGGCGAAGGCGTCGGCCGGCACGCCCATCTGCTCGGCCAGCTCCTCCAGCGAGTCAGCCTTGAACTGGCTCATCTTCTCCACCTCGGCGCGGGTCATGGTGCCGATGGGATCGAACAGATGCCCCATGGGGATGTCGTCGTAGTTATCGGTGATGCGCCAGTAGCAGCGGTGGCCGACGGGCATATGCGACACCTGCTCCGGGAAGTCGTCGTCGAAGATCTGCCACATGACCTTGCCGGCCACGCGCATCGACTTCGCGCCGAACACCTCGCCGACCACGTCCTCGTTCATGAAGCGGTTGCCCAAACCGTCGACGAGCAGGAAGGGGTTGCAGCCCATGGCGCCCCCGTAGGAGTCGCACACGTAGGTCATGGTCTCCGAACGGTCGATAGCGGCGCCGGCCCACGCGGCCAAGCTGATGCCGTCGCCCACATTGGTCACGTTGCCCTTGGCGTCCACCTCCGGCCAGCCGGTGGGCTCCAGCTCGGCGGCCGAGCGCACATAGTAGTCTATCATGGCCGGGTTGCTGGAGAAGTTGCCCGTGGCCAAAATGACGCCGTTTTTCGCCACGGCCTTGTGCATGTCGCCGGCCTCGTCCTCGAAGTAGACGCCGGTCACGCGGCCGTCGTCATCCTTGGCCAGCTGGCGCGCCCACACGGCATAGCGCACATCGGCGCCCTCTTCCACGAACTCGGCGGAGTACTTGCCCACGTAGGTGTGCTCCGGCTCCACGGCGATGACCGAGGCGAACATGGGGTACAGCTCGTCCTCGACGTTCCAGTTGGGGTTCACCGGATGGTTGAACAGGTTGATGTAGGGAGCGGCGGCACGAGCGGCTTCCTCGCGCTCGGGGGTCACGTCGTCGAAGTGGCGGCCGGCGCGCTCGGCCAAACCTGCGGTGCAGATGTTCAGAATGGCTTCGTAATCGAGATCGGTCTCCCCTGCCGTCTGCTGGGCGTCGAGCACCGTGTAGCTGGGGCACTTCTCCAGGTACCAGTCGAAGTCCTCGCCGCAGTGGTACACCATGTGCTTGAGCAGGTTGTAGTTGCCGCGGCCGCGCCCGTCGGCCACTACCTGGCGCAAAATGCGGTCGAGTTGCTCGTCGGAGAACTCCACGCCCTGCTCTTTGGCGATTTTGGAATTGATGGCCGTGATCTGGTGGGAGTGCAGGTGGTACTCGGCGCCCTTCTCGAGGCAGATCACACTCGCGCCCTCCTCCAGAGCGGCGCGGGCGGCGCAGATGCCGGCCAGGCCCATGCCCACGACGACCACATCGGCCTCAACCGTCTCGACGAGCGTCGACTCGTCCACTGGGTCGGGGGCGATCAAAAACGACGGGGTGTACACGCCGTCGGCATCGAAGGTGCCGAACTCGCTGCCGCCGGTTTCCGCAAGCGACTCGCTTTGCGTCTTGGGCGCGCAGCCGGCCATGCCGGCGGCCAGGGCGGCGGCGCCGGTCATGGCAGCGCCCTTCAGAAAGCTGCGGCGGTTGATGTTCGTTTTCATGGTAATCCCTCCTGAACCTTTGATGACTGTTGCCGCGTTCGGCGGTTCAGTTCTCGCCGAGCGCACTGCCATCATGGCCTCTCGGCAGCAGAAAGGGAATCAACGAACCATGTGAATTAGGGACAAAACCCCTCGTCAATCCATGTGAAATTCCAGAAAACCCCAGGACGGCAAACTTCAGGGGCTACGCGCCCGCATCTTGGTGAATAAGCGCGATCAGCTCCTCGCGCGAGCCGATCTTCGCCTTCCGGTACACGTTGCGCACGTGGGTGCGGACGGTGTTTTCGGACACCACGAGTTCCTTGGCGATGTAAGGATAGCTGTGGCCGCGGGTGAGCAGGGCCATGACCTCGCGCTCGCGAGGCGTGAGAGCCCACGTATCCGACAGCGCCTCGCAACGCCGGGAGATGACCGCCTCCAAATCGTCCTTCGGAGCATCCGCGGGGGCCTTGGCGACAGCCCCATCGACGATGGGCGCGTTCACGATGGCGATAATCACGATGTAGAACGTGAACAAGATCGCTCCCATATAGGATACGATCGGCCCGAGAACATAGGTGATCCCCAGCCCTGCGAGGCCGCAGGCCCCGAAACCCGCGAGCAGAACCCCAGCCCCGAAGCCCGTCGACACATCCGATTCACGCGCCGCGTCCGACACGGCAATCCAAGCCGCGCCGAGAAACAGCGCGAAGCCCGCTTCCCGCAAAACCCCGAACACGCTGAGCACCAGCGCGCCGGTGGGCACATCGAGGAAGTAGGGCCTTATCACGAACACGAGCACCATGAGCGGCAGCACCGTGTTAAAGAGCACACGCTGGGCGTCGCCGCCCTTGCGCGCGAAACGGCTCAGCCCGGCGAACAGCGCGGCGCCCAGCGCCATGCCGATGACCTTTTCGAAGGCGAGGGATGCGCCGTAGTTCAAGGTGATGCTCATCAGATCGGTATCCCAGGTAAACCCGAAGACGAACATCGTGATGAACGCGCCGACAACCGGCCGCCACGTTCCCGCCGCGAACGACTTCAAGCGCTCCTTCGGCGAAAGACCCTCCCCCTCAGGTTGCGCAATGGCGCCGGCGACTCCCTCGGAAGCGGGCAGCAGCAACCCGATCCATGTCAGGGCAACGAGGACAGCTACCACGACCGACACAAGCGACGTCGGCACGTAGAACAGCAGAGCGCTAGCCACAGCCGCCGTCGCGAATGCCAAGCCCGTGCAAAAGAAGCGCTCGGCCATGGTGCGCCGGGCGAACCAGTCGAGCCAGGCGAGAAGCAGCAGCGACGCACCAAAGCCCGCGGCAGCCCCGCCAACAAACATCGGAAGCGGCACCAGCCACCCGGCAACAGCGACGAGAGCGCCGATGCCGCCAATCACCTGGCGCCGCCGGCGACAGCCCGAAGAACGATCGAATCCTTCGCGAGCGTAGAACAGCACGAGGCCTCCCCCGAACACCAGAAGGCCCGCAAAACATGCGCCCGCAAACGGCTTCCACGCGGCCAGCCCCGCCGCGAGCACCATTGCGCCCGTCCGATGGATCGCCACAACCAGCGCGGCTATAAGAGCCCCGAAGCAGCACGATGCCGCTCCCAGCACGCCCGAGCCAAGCATATGCTCATTATATTGCCGACCGGCCATCAGCCCTCCATTGCCCTATCATCCGCACGCGGACAGTCAGCACGCTCCCCACGTCCTCCGCCGACTCGCCGCCAATGACGTCATTCTACCATCCCCAAACGGCAGCAGCTCAAGCATCTGCTTCGATCCGGCAATGCTGAACTTCGAAAGCGAAGCACTCTCCTTCCTCGTCAGCTTCGATTTTCTCTCACCATATTCTCTTTTCCGCACCTCAAAATCAGAGAGCGAGAAGAAAAGCCATGGAGCCGAAACGGTGTAAGAGAACCCGCAACGGACAGAAGCCCCCGAAATCCGTTTCCTGTTGGAAACATTTCAGGGCTATGCTGGATAAGCGTTGGGAAGTTGCGCAGGCGCGCCGCTTCGAGCGCATTTTTTATGCCCGGAGCCTGCCACAGGAGCGCGCTGCCCCATGGCAAGAAGTTCGCTCGCAATGATAAGGAGACTCGTATGGCCAAGCACATCTTCGTTACCGGGGGCGTCGTCTCGTCGCTGGGCAAGGGCATCACCGCCGCCTCGCTGGGCCAGCTTTTGAAAGCGCGCGGCTACAAGGTGACCATGCAGAAGATGGACCCGTACCTGAACGTAGACCCGGGCACCATGAGCCCCTTCCAGCACGGCGAGGTGTTCGTCACCGAGGACGGCCACGAGGGCGATCTGGATCTCGGCCACTACGAGCGCTTCATCGACGAGAACCTCTCGCGCGAGAGCAACTTCACCCAGGGCTCCATCTATCAGACGCTCATCGCCCGCGAGCGGCGCGGCGACTTCCTCGGCGGCACCGTGCAGGTCATCCCGCACGTGACCGAGGCCATCAAGGAGCGGATCCGCCGCGCGGCCGAGCAGTCCGGCGCCGACATCGTCATCTCGGAAATCGGCGGCACCATCGGCGACATCGAGGGCCTGCCCTTCATCGAGGCGGCGCGCCAGTTCAAGAAGGAGATGGGGCCGGGCAACGTGCTGTTCGTCCACGTGACGCTCGTGCCGTACATCGCCGCAGCCCACGAGGTGAAGACGAAGCCCACCCAGCACTCGGTAAAGGAGCTGCGCAGCTTGGGCGTGCAGCCGGACTTCATCGTGTGCCGATCCGACCACGAGATCACCGATGGGGTGCGCGAGAAAATCGCGCTGTTCTGCGACGTGGACACCGACGACGTGCTCGCCTGCCCCGACGCGCCTTCCATCTACGAGGTGCCCGTGAGCCTCTACGAGCAGGGCTTCGACATCTCGGCGCTGGCGAAGATGGGGCTCGCGCCCCGCAAGATCCGCCTCGCCCCCTGGCGTGCCTTCCTGAAGGCGAAGGACGCCTGCACAGGCGAGTTGGACATCGCCGTAGTGGGCAAGTACGTGAGCCTGCCCGACGCCTACCTCTCCATCAACGAGGCGCTCGTGGCCGCCGGCATCGCGACGGGGCGGCACGTGAACGTGCACCTCATCGACGGCGAGGAGCTCACCGACAAGAACGCCGAGAAGATGCTCGGCGCCATGGACGGCATCCTCGTGCCCGGCGGCTTCGGCGCCCGCGCCTTCGAGGGCAAGATCGCCGCGGCCCGCTACGCCCGCGAGAACAACGTGCCGTTTCTGGGCATCTGCCTGGGACTGCAGGCGGCGGTCTGCTCCTTTGCCCGCGACGTGTGCGGCTTGGACGGCGCCACTTCCGCCGAGTTCGCCGACGCGGCGCCCGCGGGCACGCCCTTCGTCATCGATCTGATGCCCGAACAGGAGGACGTGGAAGAAAAGGGCGGCACCATGCGCCTGGGCGCCTACCCCTGCAAGGTGGTGCCCGGCACCCGCGCGGCGGCGGCCTACGGCGAACCCATCGTCTACGAGCGGCACCGCCATCGCTTCGAGGTGAACAACGCCTACCGCGACGCGCTTGTGGAAGGCGGCCTCGTGATTTCGGGCCTCTCCCCCGACGAGCGCCTCGTGGAGATGATCGAGCTGCCCGACCATCCCTTCTTCGTCGCCAGCCAGGGCCACCCCGAGTTCAAGAGCCGTCCCGGCAAACCCCATCCCCTCTTCGCCGCCTTCGTGGAAGCCGCCAACGAACGCAAGGGAGCGTAGAGCCTACACGGGTCGCTCGTGACCTTCCTCGGTGGTGAGGACGACCGGGCCGTCTTCGGTGATGGCGACGGTTTTCTCGAAGTGCACCGAGGGCTTCCCGTCGCGGGTGCGCACGAGCCAGCCGTCAGAGCATTGCTTCACCTTGCGGGTACCCATGTTCACCATAGGCTCGATAGCGAGCACCATGCCCGGCAGAAGCTTCAGCCCCGTGCGGCGACGCCCGAAGTTCGGGACGTTCGGATCCTCGTGCATCTCGCGTCCGATGCCGTGGCCCACGTAGTCGCGCACCACCGAGTAGCCGGCCGCCTCGGCCAGCGACTGCACCGCGTGCCCGATGTCGCCGAGGCGCTTGGTGGGACGCGCGTTGTCGAGCCCCTCCCACATGCAGCGCTCCCCCACCTCCAGCAGGCGCTGCACCTCGGGTGCCACCGTGCCCACCGGATACGTCCAGGCGTTGTCGCCCACCCAGCCGTCCACGATGGCCCCGGTGTCGATGGAGATGAGGTCGCCCTCGCGCAGGACGAGCTTCCTCGAGGGAATGCCGTGCACCACGGCGTCGTTCACCGAGGCGCAGATGGAGCCGGGAAAGCCGCCGTAGCCCTTGAAGGCCGGAACGCCGCCCTCGGCGCGGATGACCTTCTCGGCGATGGCGTCCAGCTCGGCCGTGGTGATGCCGGGCTCGACCGCCTCGCCCACGCGCCGCAGCGCCAGCGCCGACACGCGGCCCGCCTCCTTCATGGCCTCGATCTGAGCCGGGGACTTCAACTTCACTGCCATGGAATCACGCTTTCTGCTTGCTGATCTTATCTGCCCGAGGCCCTGCGACCTCGCACGGCGCGCACCGTGCGCGCGGACGCGTCGCGTTATCGCCTCAGCTTCCGGGCGACTTTGCGGACGGCGCCCGAAATGAAGGACGCCTCGGGCCAGTCGCCGCGCACGGCGGGGCCGAACGTCACGACGAGGGCCGCGCACCCGCCGGCAACCACGTAGGCGAAGGCGCGGACGACGCTGCCGTCCATGGGCCCGAAGCCGAGCGTGAGCCCCACGAGCACCCCGTAGCCCACCACGGCTCCGGCGCCGCCCAGGGCGAGCGCCACGATAAACGAGCGCATCACCGCGCCGAGCCCCATGGGCCCGAAATGCCGCCGCAGGTACGCGAAGGCGATTACGTCGCCGATAACGTAGGAGACGATGGTCGAGGCCGCAATGGACTCCAACGTGACGTCCAGTCCCTGCTGGTAAGCCCATGCCGCCCCCAGCGTGACCGCCACCTGGGCCGCCACCGCCGCAAAGTTGATGACCGAGAAGACTCCCATGCGCCGAATGGAGCTGAATATCTTGTTCAAGTAGGCGTTCACCCCGTAGAACGGCAGCGCCACGGCCATGACGGCCAGATAGCTCGCGATCTGGCCTATGGCATCGGCGGTGAACGCGCCGATATGGTACAGCGTCACGAGCGGTGTCGCGAACACCATGAGGTAGAGCGCCATGGGGATCATGAGGAAGAGAATCTGCCGCGTGCCGTCGATGATGCCCGCGATGACACCGCGGGTGTTCCCATCGGCCTGCATGTCCGACAGCTCCGTGAACAGCGTGGTGGTCACGGGCACTGCGAGGAACGAGTACGGGAACGTGAACCACAGCCGTGCGTAGGCGATGACCGAAGGGCCGTTGTCCGCGAACACGTAGGAGGCGGCGTTCTGGGCCGACACCGTGGCGAACGAGCACACCGTGACGAACACCGCGGGCGCGCCGAGGCGCAGCGTGTCGACCAACGCCGGATCGCGCCAGTCGATGCGGGGGCGCAGGCGGATGCCCACCTTCTTGAGCGCGGGAATCTGGAAGGCCATCTGCACGAAGACGCCGAGGGGGTTGCCGATGGCGATGGCGAGAAAGGCCAGGTTCTGATCGGTCTGGGCGATGACGGCGTATAGGATGAACGAGGCGATGACGATGAGGTTGTTGAACACCGGTGCGAAGGAGGACCAAAAATATTCGCGGTTCGCGTTCAGAAGGCCCGACACAATGGAGGAGGCGCCGTAGAAGACAATCTGGATGGAGAAGAACTGGAAGAAGAACACCGCCAGCGCCATCTCGTCCTGGTTCGAGTAGAAGCTCTGGGTGTAGATGATCTGCCCGGCGAACACCATGCAGAGCACCGAGACGATAGCGAGCAGCACCACGACGATGGTGAGCAGATTCGATGCGTACTCGTTGCCCCGCCTGTCGCCGAGTTGCTTTTTCACCGAGAGGTACACCGGTAGAAACGCCGTGATGAGCATGCCGCCCATGACCAGCTCGTAGAGCATGTTCGGCAGGTTGTTGGCCACCTGGTAGGAGCTGGAGACGAAGGTGGAGCCCAACGCGAAGGCCATGGCCCAGGTGCGGGCGAAGCCAGTGATGCGGGAGATGATGACACAGATGGAGATGAGGGCCGCGCTCGCCCCCACCGATTCGGCCGACAGCTTGCCGGCGCTCGCGCCACCACGGCCCGCAGCCTCGGCCTCGGCGGCCTCGGCGACGATCACCTCCTGCTGGCGGATGGACGCCTCGGACGTGGCGCCGGGGATGGTGCGGTCGAGGCCCGCATGGGAGCCGACGACGGGGATGAGCCCCGTGGCGCCCGGGTCGGTCGGAGGACGCAGAAGCGTCTTGTCCACGCCGCGATGGCGACCGCGGGCGGGAATGCGCGCCTCGGCGTTCGCCCGCGGGTTGTTGCGAGGCGCAGCATTCCTATCCGTCGGGTCGGGCGGATTCGGGCGTATATGACGGGCTCGTTGGAGCTTGTCGGACATGGGCGAACTCTTCGATGATGAGCGGTATAATTCATCTATCATAGCAAACTCGGAAAGCAGAGCCCCATGCACATACTTGTCGTACGCAATAACTCCAACCCGCAAGCTGTTGACGCCTCGCTGCTGCTCACCGCCTATCTTACGAGCCAGGGAATCGAGGCGCTGCTCGTCGATTCCTCGTCGCTTGGCACCGACCAAGGGCGCCGTGACGTGCGCGCGCAGCTGCCCGGGCAGCTGGCGCTGGTCGTCGTGCTCGGCGGCGACGGCACCGTGCTGCATACCGTGCACCTGCTCCATGACCGCCAGGTTCCCATCCTGCCTATCAACTTCGGACGACTGGGATTTCTTGCCAATGCCGACACCGATGGCGTGGTACCGCTCGTGGCCGAGGCTCTGGCCGGCGACTTGCGCGCCGAGCGCCGCAGTATTCTCTCCATCGAGGTGGTTTGCGAAGGCGAGCACGATCCCTACGGGGAGGCTAACAGGATCGGAGAAGGCGCCGCCTGGGACATGCCCGACGTGAACGCGGAGCCGAACGCCGTCACCCCTCCTTCGGTTCGCAAGCCCGGGGAGACCGACAGCGCCCCCTGGACGCCCATCCCGGGTCGCTTCGGCGTCAACGGTCGGGGGCTCTCCGGCGCACGGCAGTTCTTCGCCCTGAACGAGGCGGCCATCACCCGCGGCGCCATGGGACGCATCATCGAGCTGACCCTGAACGTCTCGGGGGTGGACGTGGCCCGCATGCGCGGCGACGGCCTCGTCGTCTCCACGGCCACCGGCTCGACGGCCTACGCACTCTCAGCCGGCGGCCCTTTGGTCTCCCCCGGCTTCAAGGGCATGATCGCCGTGCCGCTCGCTCCCCATACCCTGCGTTCCCGCGCCGTGGTCACCGATGCCAGCGACGTTATCGAGGTAGGTTTCGACGACACCGACGAGTTCCGCGAGGCGACGCTGTTCGTCGACGGCGACATCGTCCCGTTCGATGCGCCCCTGCGGAAGATCTACGTGCAATGCGCCCCCTTCGACGTCGCGCTCCTGCGCGCCGACGGCGCCTCCTTCTACGACCGCATCAGCAAGGACTTCTTCGGGGAGTAAACGCAAAAGGGCCCCGCCGAAGCGGGGCCCTTGCTCTTCGATAGAGAATCGTCGATTTACTCGGCGGACTCGGTGTAGGTGCGGGTCACAGAGGAGTCCACGGAAACACCGGGAGTCATGGTGCCGGACACGGTGATGGACTTGACGTACTTGCCCTTGGCCGCGGCGGGCTTCATGCGCAGGATCTCGTCGTAGACAGCGCCGTAGTTCTCGGCGAGCTGCTCGGGGGTGAAGCTCACCTTGCCGAGGACGACGTGCGCGATGCCGTAACGGTCGGCGCGGTACTCCACGCGGCCGCCCTTGAGCTCCTTGATGGCCTTCGCCACATCGTTGGTGACGGTGCCGAGCTTCGGGTTGGGCATGAGACCGCGGGGGCCGAGGATCTTGCCGAGACGGCCGACCTTGCCCATCTGATCGGGCGTGGCCACAGCGGCGTCGAAGTTGAACTCGCCGGCCTGAATCTGCTGCATGAGCTCGTCGGTGCCCACGATGTCGGCACCGGCCTCCTCGGCGGCCTGGGCAGCGGCGCCCTCGGCGAAGACGGCCACGCGGACGGTCTTGCCGGAGCCGTTGGGCAGGCTCACGGTGCCGCGCAGCTGCTGGTCGGCCTGACGGGTATCGATGCCCAGGCGGAAGTCGCCGGTCACCGTCTCGTCGAAGTTGGCCACGGAGATCTCCTTCAGCAGCTTCATAGCGGCGAGCGGGCTCACCGGCTCGGCCGGAATCTGCTTCTCGGCCTCAACGTACTTCTTTCCGTGCTTAGTCATTGCATTTCCTTTCGTGGTAATGGCGGGCGCTTCTCACCCTTCCACTGTTGAATCAAACTTAGTCGACGGCCTTGCCCTGAAGCATCGCGGCAACCTTGCGGCTGGGCACGTACTTCTTCTTCATCTCGCGACCCTCGATGCGCACGCCCATGGAGCGGGCGGTGCCGGCCACGATCTCCATGGCCGCCTCGATGTCGTTGGCGTTCAGGTCGGGCATCTTGATCTCGGCGATCTCGCGGAGCTGATCCTCGGTCAGCGTGCCGGCCACCTGAATCTGCGGAATGGCGGCGCCGCTCTTAATGCCGAGCTTCTCCTTGATGAGCACGGCCGCGGGCGGGGTCTTGCACACGAAGGTGAAGGACTTGTCCTCGTACACCGTGATCTCGACCGGGATGATGGTGCCGGCCTGGTCCTGCGTCTGGGCGTTGAACGCCTGGCAGAACTGCATGATGTTGACGCCCTGGGCGCCGAGGGCCGGGCCTACCGGCGGGGCCGGATTGGCAGCGCCGGCGGGGATTTGCAGCTTTACAAATCCAGTGACTTTCTTGTCAGCCATCTGTGACTACCTTTCAGATGAATCGACGTTTACTTCTCTATCACTCAAAACTCGAAGGCCGCGAGAAGCCCCGGTCCACGCGGGCGCGACGATCGAGTCAAAGTGCTTGCAAAATTAGATCTTGGCCACCTGGTCGAAGGAAAGCTCGACGGGGGTCTCGCGGCCGAAGATGGAGACCATGACCTTGACCTTACCCGCGTCGGGCATGACCTCGGAAATCGTGCCGTCGAACTCGGCGAGAGGACCGTGGGTCACCTTCACCGACTGGCCGACCTCGAGGTTCGTGGAGGTCTTCTTCGGAGCCTCGCGGCTCGTGCGCTTCATGATCTTGTTGTATTCGTCGCGGGTCAGCGCCTGGGGGTTGCCCTGGCTGCCCACGAAACCGGTGACGCCCGGCGTGTTGCGAACGGCGGCCCAGCTGCGGTCGTCCAGCTCCATGCGGACGAGCACGTAGCCCGGGAACACCTTCTTCTCGCTCTCCACGCGACGGCCGCCCTCCTTGATCTCGGTGACCATCTCCGTGGGGATCTCGATGCCGAAGACGTTGTTCTCGAGACCCATGGCCTCGATGCGCTGCTCGAGATTCGACTTCACCTTGTTCTCGTAGCCCGAGTAGGTGTGCAGCACGTACCATTTCTTAGCCATCGATTACGCCCCAATCCCAGAGATGAACACGAGCAGCGGCGTGATAATCACGTTATCCAGCAACGCCACGAAGATACCGAAAAACAGCAGGGCCACCACCACGACGCCGCTCCAGCGGAGCACATCGGTGCGGGTCGGCCACGTCACGCGCTTCATCTCGGACTTCACGTCGCGGAAGAACTGGAAGCGCTTCTTCTTCGGCCTGTCCTCCTTCTTGGAGGACTTCGCGGTATCGTTGGAAGACGCAGACTTGTCCTCGGAGCCCTTCTTGAACAGGCCGCCCTTCTTCTCCTCCGTCGCCTCGGCAACGGGGGTCGGGCTCTGTTCTTCCAGCTCGCGGTTGGCCTTGCGCTGCTGACGGGCGGCGGAGGCCTTGGCCTTCTGTGTCTTGGATTTCTTTGCCATGGAATTCCTTATGGAAAGTCTCTTGTCTAATCGCCAAAAAAGCAGCCTCTAGGCTGCTCACGAAAACAAGCTGGCAGGCCAGGAGGGACTCGAACCCCCAACATGCGGTTTTGGAGACCGCCGCTCTACCAATTGGAGCTACTGGCCTATGCCTGTTTCTTCCTTAACCTCTTATCGGGTCTCTTTGTGCACCGTGTGGGCGTTGCACCACTTGCAGTACTTCTTGAGCTCGATGCGGTCAGGATTGTTCTGCTTGTTCTTCTTGGTCGTGTAGTTGCGGCGCTTGCACTCGGTGCAGGCCAGAGTGACCAGAGTACGCATGAATTCTCCTTTTACCTATAAAGCGAAACGCAGGGTTGATCATACACATGAAGCGCAGGGGGCGGGGCCTGCCTCGCAAAAGACAGGCCCCGCGAAATCACTCAGTAAGAAGGGCTTACTTGAAGATCTTGGTCACGCGACCAGAGCCCACGGTACGGCCACCCTCGCGGATAGCGAACTTCAGGCCCTCTTCCATGGCGATGGGGTGAATGAGCTCGCCCTTGATCGTCACGTTGTCGCCAGGCATAACCATCTCGGTGCCCTCGGGGAGGTGCGCCACACCGGTGATGTCGGTGGTACGGAAGTAGAACTGCGGACGATAGCCATCGAAGAACGGGGTGTGACGGCCACCCTCTTCCTTGGTCAGGATGTAGACCTGGCCCTCGAACTCGGTGTGCGGAGTCACGGAACCGGGCTTGCAGAGAACCTGGCCACGGACGATCTCCTCGCGCTTGATGCCGCGCAGCAGGCAGCCGATGTTGTCGCCGGCCTGAGCCTCATCGAGCAGCTTGCGGAACATCTCGATGCCGGTGCAAACGGTGTTCTGGGTCTCGCGGATACCCACGATCTCCAGCGGGTCGTTCACATGGAGCACGCCGCGCTCCACACGGCCGGTGGCAACGGTGCCGCGGCCGGTGATGGTCATGGTGTCCTCGACGGCCATCAGGAACGGCTTGTCGACGTCGCGGTCGGGAGTCGGGATGTAGGAGTCCACAGCGTCCATGAGCTCCCAAACCTTCTCCTGCCACTCCTTGTCGCCCTCCAGGGCCTTCAGAGCGGAGCCGCGGATGATCGGGGTGTCGTCACCCGGGAACTCGTAGCTGTCGAGCAGCTCGCGAACTTCCATCTCGACGAGCTCGATGAGCTCCTCGTCGTCGACCATGTCGCACTTGTTCAGGAAGACCACGATGTAGGGC
>OGDN01000854.1_pt1 | contig 57581 bp, 64 predicted proteins | sample 1570271 | NCBI WGS metagenome assembly OGDN01 (sample SAMEA4384481, study PRJEB24528) | human gut metagenome | reverse complement strand
GGAGAGGAACCGAGACAGACAGGATAAGGAAATCGCGAGCTTGGGGATCCTGGCCAAAAGGTTTTCCTTTTTTGTTAAGAAGGAGTTTTCTTTTATATAAATAGGAGAGGTACTCTCAAGCTTTATTCTTTCCTGAAGATTTTTTCTTTTCCTTTCATACAAACAGGGAGATGGAATCTCAAGACTGATATCATCTTAAGACTGTTTCCTTTAAAAGAAGCAGAGAGAAGAGAAACTCATTTTTTTTATCAAATCTTTCATATTTAAATTGAAGATAAAAAAAGCAAAATGGCGTTAATTGCGTTTTTTGCAAATGAAAGGAGATAAAAAATGAGTAGACATAATGAAATCATACTCTACGGAAAAATGCATAAAGATCCATTGATTCGGTTAACAGATGATGGAGATTTTGTAATGGCAAGATTCTCTCTGGATACGATCATAGGCGACCGTGATATGCAATCTTATGTTGATAAGCTTCGATATCAGCAGCCATGGATCTTAGCAAGAGATTCTGAGATCATTGAAAAGATTTCAGATTATCACAAAAACGACATGATCTATTTAAAAGGGGTATTAACAACTCAGGAAATCATTAAACGTCCAACATGTCCAAATTGTCAATCCCCAATTCCAATTGATAAAGCAAATGCAACATATATTACTCCAATTTTTATAAAACGAATGGAGCAAAATGTAACAGATGCACAAGCACTGGAATTATTAAAAGACAGCTGTGAGATCAGTAATCAAGCAATGATCGTTGGAACCTTATGTCGTGATCCACAAAGTTTTACATCAAAAAAAGGAAAAACGACAACGAACTATCAATTAGCAGTCAATCGAAAATACTTTATAAAAGATGGAGATCCAATGGTTAAAACAGATTATCCGTGGGTAAGATCCTATGACAAGATCGCTAAAAATGATGCAGAAGCCTTATCAACGAATTCTGAGGTGCTAATCGATGGATTTATCAATTCCAGAATCCCAACAAGAAAACTGACTTGTGAAGCTTGTGGACATTCTTTTGACTGGAACGATCTACCAGTTCTTGAGATCATTCCATATTCTGTGGAGTATTTAAAAAACTGCAAGAGTTTAGAGGAGATTGATAAAGAAAAGGACGAACTGGCAGAAAATCTGGTAGATCAGATTCTGAAGGAATAACAATTATTAAAAATTCCATTTGTCATATTTACATTGTAAGACAATATGACGAAAGGAGAAAAGATATATGGATTACAAAAAAAGAGAAAATTTTTATACAGTCAAAGAAGTTGTAGAACACAATACCTCAAAAGATATTTTGAAAGAAGAAGACAGAAACTATCAATTTGATTTTGGTGGAATCCCAGATATGATTCGGGATTATTCCGGAAAGATCAGTATTATCTCTGATTATGATGTGGACGGAGTCTGTTGTTCTCTGATCTTAGATATGATATTAGTTTTTCTTCAAAAAGATTTTGAAGTTTATGTGCCAAGAAGAGAAACCGATGGATATGGATTATCCGAAAAGATCTTGGATAAAGTATCCGGAACATTGATCATCACTGTGGACAATGGAATCGTTGCCTTTGATGCTGTAAAGAAAGCAAAAGAACAGGGACGATCTGTGATCATTTTAGATCACCATTTACCTGCAAGAGATGCTGATGGCAAGATCATTTATCCTGAAGCGGATCATATCATTGATCTTGAAGCAGATGCAGGGAACGCTGATTCTGATCATTATTGTGGAGCTGGTGTTGCTTACAAATTGTTATGCGAAATGATTCCAGATAGGACAATTCAAAATCACGCATTAGCATATGCTGCGATCGCAACGATTGCTGATGTTATGCCACTTCGAAAAGATAATCGAAAGATTGTTAAAAATGGATTAGAAGTTCTAAATCAAATAGATCTGTTACCACCAGCGCTAAAGGAGTTATTGTACAAGAACTATGCTAACAATGTTACAGAAAGTGATATTGGATTTAAAATAGCTCCTACGATCAATGCGATGGGAAGATTATACAATGATGGTGGACAAGTTTGTTATCAAATTCTAAAAATGCAATCAAATTTCACTCCATGGATTGAACATATGATTGCAGTTAATAAACAGCGTCAATTAATTACCAAGGAAAAAACAAAGATTGCAAAGGAGATTATTGATGAAATGGATCATATTCCTTCCTGCATCGTTCTTTATCTTGAAAGGATTCCAGAAGGTGTTGTTGGATTGATCGCCGGTAAATTAACAGAAGAATATGGGGTTCCATCCATTGTGTTAACTGACACTGTCGATTCAGAGCTTATGAAAGGATCAGGCCGGAATGATCTAGACAATATGAATCTTAAAAGTATTTTAGATGATTGTTCTGATCTGCTTGTAAAATATGGTGGGCATGAAGCGGCTGCAGGACTTTCTTTAAAGAAGACTGATTTGAAAGCGTTTCAAAAAGCTATGGAGAAAGCAATCGAACCTTATGTAAGAAATCATACAACAGAAAGATATTATGATCTGGAAGTTGAAGATCTGGAGGATCTTCCTTATTACTATAAAGAACTTCGAAAATATGCCCCTTATGGTAATGGAAACCCAGAACCAGTCTTTTATATTCCAAATTACAGCATTCTTCCTACGCCTGCAGGATTCTATGAAACATTTGGCGCAGAAGAAGAACATATTCGTTTTTCTGGATACAACGGAAAGGCCGTTGGATTTTATTTTACAGATAAGTATAAAGAAGAAGGCGAACCTAAAAAGATTGATATGATCGGAACTATAGGAGAAAAGATCTTTTATTTTCATCATAAGAAACAGACATTTCTCCAGATTCAGATGGAAGATTTTTGGAAAAGTGAAAATGTAATCCCCAAAACACATTTAGCTATGAAGATCAAAGACATGGCGGAGAATAGGGAAAGATAATATCTTTCCTTTTTCTTTTGAGAAAGGAGCTAATTATGATAAAGAATTTATGGAAACATATTACATTAACGTGTGGAAATGGACATACAGAAGAAGTCGTTATGGATTTAAAACAAGGACCATTAAGTTTATTTTATGCATGTCCTAAATATTATCCTGAAAATCGGAAAGAAAAAGAACGAGCATGCGCAAATCGTTTAAACTTAGTCGATTTTGAAAAAATGTTAGATCATATGACAGAAAAAATTGAAAAAGGAATGGATCAAGGAATTGAAGTTAATTTAACCGGATACCAGTATCGCGATCGAAAAGGAACACAGTATACAGTATTAAGACATTCCAAAGATGATTTGAAGATTGAAGTATTAAACAGGAGGGCGCTCAAATGAAAACAGCAAATGCAAAAGAAAGCATTAAAATGCTGCTTATGATCTTATTTCCGTTATTTTTAGGAATACTTTTATCACATTTCGTATTCCAGATATCCCATGTTTCTGGATGTTCTATGGATCCTACGATCAAAGATGGAAATTATGTGTTTGTAAAAAAGTGGCCTCATAATTATCATAGAGGACAGATCATTATTGCGAAAAATGAAGGAATCGAACTGATCAAACGAATTGCTGGTGTTCCTGGAGATACGGTAGAATTTAAAAGCAACACACTTTATGTGAATGGTGAAGAAGTAAAATTTTACGATTATCATGGAATTGAGGCAAAGAAGTTTGATAAAGTGACTTTAAAGAAAGATCAATATCTGATCATTGGAGATAATTTCAAAGAAAGTTATGATGGAAGATATTTTGGTCCGATCAACAAGAGGAAGATTCAGGGAATCGTTCGATAAAAAAAAGGTAAAAAAGAATATGCATACAATGTTATTGAAAAAATAAAAATCTGGACACTTGACATAAATAATTTGCGATGTTATTATTATGATAATGAAATAAACCTCATAACAATAACACGATGTGTTTTGAAATTTATAGAAGAAAAGGTGATATTTCAGTAATTAAACAATAACATGTGATGTATAAGAAGGGGATATTTTATGATATCCTCTTTTTTCTTTATAAAAAAAAAGAAAGTATCTACGAAGGATCTGATTTCCCTTTATAGATACTTTTTTTTTGTTAGCTATCGAATTCGATGCGACCTTTCCATTCCTGAATCGAGTTTACTCCAATTCTTGTTGTGTGTGTGAAGCATAGCATAAATTCCATTAAATAATTGGAATCTATCATATCAAGATCCAGTTCTTTTGATTTTGCGCCAAACTCATCTTTATACTGATCGTAAAAAATGGATCCTACGCTTGTATCCAGATAAATTCTTTTGATCATAGATGTTTGACTGTAGAAATGTGACCAGCTTTCCATCTTATAAACAATCGGTTTAATGAGTTGTAGCAGTTCCGAATCTTCTTTCTCTTCTAATAATTCCTGAGAAAGTATATTAAAGATTAAAAACGTTACATGTGTATCCTCCATAGAATCATGAAAAGAAATTCCATCGTCTAAATGAAAATTTTCAGCCACGGTAATCAATTTGTAATTTTTAATTTCTGTTTTTGGAATCCTTTGTTTTGCAATCTGCATCGCATCTACGACTAGATTTGGCTCAAATTCTAATAACTGTCTGGCATATAAGCTTGTTAGAAATTTGCAGTCAAAACTTACATTCCATCCAGTTAGATTGATCTTATGTTCTCCAAAAAAATTCTGAATTCTTTGAACCGCTTCCTGTTCTGAAATTCCTTGATTCATTACAGTTTCTGTTGTGATCCCGGTTAAATCCACAATCTTGTCAGGTAATGGAAGATGTCCCTTTCCTGGATTGATATAAAAATTCATTCGATCAATTTCAACAGGTTTGATCCCTTCAAATCGACCATGAATCATAGATAACTGAATGATCCGATTATCAGACGGACTTAATCCAGTTGTTTCTACATCAAAACAAAAGAAATCTTTATCTTGTGTCATTGCAGTTAAATCCTGCTTTAAGAAATTAAATTTAGAAGACATATTATAATTCTCCTTTCTGATGTAAAAATGCTTTGATCATCGGATACTGAGCTATCCCTTCAGATGAGTTTAACTGCCCAGATTCTGCTTCACTCACCATTTTTAATAACCAGTCTCTTCCACCATTTGCCTGATAAACATATTCGATTGGTTGATTCTTTCCCCATCCAAACTGAATGATAAATTGACTCCAATCTGCAGGTGTATTTGTAAGTTCAGTCATAAAATTACCTGTATTCTGCTGAGGAGTATAATTTGTTGTTTGGATCGGCTGAGAATTATTCATTGATTGCAGCTGTTTTGGCTGATTTTTTTCATAAGTCATCCCTTCCAAATCCTCTGCACTGGAATAGATCTTTCCAACTTTTCCCTCAACCGTAGGTAAATCCAGATAGCGGATCAGTGCTGCATCGATCGCTCTGTTTTTTGCAATTCGAATATAGTTTTTCATTCCGATCTGGTCATTTTTCATAAGAGATCGGTCGCTTTCTCCGGTATTAAATACAACTCTTCCGGCGGTATCTTCAATCTTGCATAGGAAAGATGCAACGGTATCAGATACATAGATCGTTTCTAAAGAGTAGCGAACACTTACCTTGAGATTTCTCATATATGCAGGCAGCTGATCAAATAAAAAATGTTCCAAAGACGCATGTGTAATGATTAAAACTTTTTCTTCTCGTTCATTGTATGCTTCGTACATCTGAACTGGAATGTCTGTATTCAGATAATTACTTCGTATCATCGTATTCATAACTGTTCTCCTTTCGTCTTTTCAAGTTACATCTTAAATATGAGATTTTTTAAACGAGATAATGGACTTGACAAAGTTTTATATCAATGATATCTTTTAAAGAAAAAAGAACATATGTTCGGCTTTAATATCGCATTTTTTTATATGTGAAAATTATTTTGTACGAAATCTCTCATATTTTAATTGATACTAAAAATGACGAATAGAGAGAAATGATCATTGAAGTGATGAGCAATGGTCGAATAGGAGGAAAAAATGAATTATTCTGGAAAAAACAATTATAAAGATTTCTTGGAGTTTTTGCATGTTAATTATGAGGGAATACAGGAGTATGAAGTATTCACAAATGATCTTTCTGTATTATCTTATCTTGGAGAAGAAGAAAATCAATTAATTTTTGCAATGATCAATGGAGAAAATGTTTTTGATGAACAATGTCGTATTCATGGAGTACGAGTTCCAGTAGACGAATTGAAGGCAGAAAATCCAGAGGTGATTGATGAAGTGAAAAAAGAACAGTATGTGCTGCGAGATAATGTTGCAGAGATCGCATTATGGCCAACAGCAGATCTTATGATCACTTTTTCTCAATTATTGGGAATCAAAGGAAAATTCTTCTTTGAACCAGGATTTGCAAGAAATGTTGTTTTAGCAAAGGAATTCGCAAAACCGATCAATCTTCGTTTTATCACAAAAAGAAAAAATAATCGTGTTTTCTTGTATGGCGTTGCAGGAGATTATTACACAAAAGAAGATGAGAATCTGATCCCTGATCTTTTGACTGAATGTGAAAAACGATATGGGAAAATGTCTGGTTGTGAATGGGAAATGAGTGATCAATTGATCAAAATCTTTTGCCAGTTTCGAGGACTTCCAACTGTGAATGGATATGAACTTGGAGTGTTTATTCAAACATCAAATGTAATGACAAGCAGTTTTCGCTGTAAATTTGTATTGAAAAAGGGATCGATCATGATTCCGTTAGATGGTGTTGTAAAGAAGCATACCAAAAAGTTGATCGGTCAGGATATTGCAGAAGAATTGTTTGCGAAAGAAGAATGTTTTGACATTGCTAGAAAGAATCTAAAAGAAAACTATACAAAAGATGTTCTGAAAAGTGCAAAAGATTCTAAAATTTACAACATTCTTGGCAAGAAACGATTAAAACAGATCTTCCCATCATGGAAAGGTGGCATTGAACGTTCAAAAGATGAAATGATCCGTGAATCTGAAAGAATGCTAGAATCTATGAGCTTGAAAACTGATCTGCATGAAAGAGCCTGTCAGTTGCTTGGGTATATCTTAATGAATGAATAAGAATATCGAAAATTAACTATAATCATAATAACAGGAGAAAATAAAATATGATCATTTATCAAGGTGCCGATAACTATTTTATGTATGTGATGATAATGGAGTTAAGAAGCAGTGACAATAATCATTGTGTTGCTTCAGCTTATGGCTTATTTCCTGATGGAAATAGTTATCGATATATGACAATTCCGATTCATTTTATCAATAACAAGTTCAATCGAATGGTTGATAAGATGAGAAATGCGAATATTCGTCCGGGATGTAAAATCTTTATTAAGGCAAGTATGCATGATCAAAAGATTTATGTAAATCAATTTCTATTCCAAGGACAGATGAAGTTTTATAAAGATGAGAAACATAATCTTCCAGAACGAAATCTTTATGTTGGAAAAGTAACGAAAATCAAACAGTTTAAGAATGGAGTTGCTTGTTTACATATGCCGATCAATGAAAAAGAGACAAAATGGATGAGTCTTATGGTGTATGATAATGTGATTTCCAAAGAACAGTTGCAACGAATGCAGCCAATTCGATTGCCAGATGGTACAAATCAATATCAACCTGCTGTCATTCTCGCAGGAGAAGAGAAGATGTATCATGATTATCCTCAAAGCAGAATCCTACGCTGCTATAATTAAGGTCCTATTTGGGCCTTTTTTTATATGTGATTTTTTATTTTTTTCTATATCTCTCATATTTTATATGTAACAAAGTGACGAACAGAGAAAAGGAGAAATATATGATTTTTACAAAAATCGGAATTGAGAATTATCGTGCGATCGACCATTTAGAATATGAGCCACAGAATCGTATCGCGTGCCTGTCTGGACCAAACGGAAGAGGAAAGAGTAGTTTCTTTTCCGCATTATATACAGGATTGACAGGAAATATTGATAAAACGAATGTTCAAAATGGGAAAGAATATGCAGAAATTCAAATTGAGACGTTGGATAGAGATCAAAACATGGTTTCTATTTTACGTAAGATCCCAAGACAAAAACCCAATCAATTAAAGATCAACGGGAAAACAACAAAAATCGCAGATGGAAATCAGTTTATTTCAAGTATTATGAATATGCCCATTTCTGATTTTCAGATCGTAACATCTTCTGATGTTATGACACACTTAAAACCGAGAGAATTTAGTGATTTTCTTGTAAAGTACATTCCAGAAAAACTGAATCTGGATCAGTTGTTAAAGTTTGATCCAACATTAGTAGAAGCTGAAAAAAATCTGTTAAGGGCACAAGTAAAAGATCAAAATGAGATTACCATTCCAGATATCAAAAATATATATAAGCAGTTTCGTGATCTGGATCTTTCCACCAAAAGAGAAATCGAACGTTTAGAAGCGTTGATCCAGACTTATATACAGGAGCATCATGGTGCTACAACTCGAACACAGGAAGTAATTCAGGCAGATCTGAGTAAGACCAGTAATCTTGAAGCACAGTATCTTGCTGCGGAGAAAAGAAAAAAAACGAATCAGCAATTATTGCAAATTATTCAAAGTTTACAAACAGAATTACAAGGAAAGAAACTAGTAGAGTTAAAGTATAAGTCTCAGGATATCTATCATTATGTTCAACAGTTATATAATTATAAGCGTCCTATGGAAAGTCAGTTAAGAATCAATGATAATACGATTCAGAAAATGAATCAGTATATTGCTTCTATGCAGAAAAGTCAGTGTCCTCTACATCAAGATATTGTCTGCCAGACAGATAAATCAGCAGTCATTCGAGAAATGCAGAACACCATACAGTCTCTGCAACAGAATAATCTGGTGATTCAATCTAATATTGAAAAAACAGAAAAAACAATTACGGAGTATGAGGCGTATTATCAAAAATTATTAGAGGCTGAAAAATATAATCAGGAATTGTCTTTAAAGCAAAATCAATTAGAAGAACATAAGAAAGTTTATCAAGCTTCAGTTCAGGAAACAAATGGTCCTAAAATCTCTGAAAATTGTGACTTTAAGGCAAAAAAAGATGCACTCATGATGGAATTTCAGGAGCGTTTAAAATATGAGCAACACCTTCAGAGTCAAAATAATCTGAAAAAACAAAAAGAGCTTCATGAATACTACCAGAAACTGATCAAATTCCTTGCAATGGATGGAATCGCAATTGAAAAGATCACAGAGTATTATCTAAATCTGTTTAATCAGACAATCGCAGCACGTATTCAGTTATTAAATATTGGTTTAAATATACAGTTCGTGTTAGATGATGGGATTTCTTATCGTGTATATAAACAGGGGACCAATGAATGTTTAGAATATGAACAGTTATCAACTGGAGAAAAGAAGATCATCGCTTTTTTAATCCTTGATCTATTAAATATTCTTTCAGGAGCAAGATTGATGTTTTTAGATGATCTAAATGATCTGGATGTACAGACATTTGAACATTTTATTCAGATGATCACAAATCCGGAATTTCAGAAGTACTATGATCATATCTTTATTGGCACCGTTCTTAATTCAGATTTTCGCAATGTATTAAGTAATTATCAAAATTGTATTGATTTTATTTATTGATGCAAAAGGGAGGGCAGTCGCCCTCTTTTTTTTATGCTCATTTTTTAAATCAAATCTCTCATATTTGTAATGAAAGGAAATATTTCCAAAATAAATTTAAGAAAGGAGAAAAGTAGTATCAGCTACTCATTTTTAATTATGAAGAATGAATTTGTACTTCAAGGATTTATTGTCTTTGAAAATCTGACAGAAACTCGCGGAAACATTATGATCAAGCCGGGAGGCTTTCAGGATACGGTAGATGCACCGATGGTATTACTTACTGGAGATGTATTTCAGCAATACAAAGATGGACAATTCCGAAAAGGATTGTATGTAAAAGCAACGATTAAGGTTCAATCCTATGTCAATGACGTGAGAAACGAAGACGGGTCTACAGGAAAGAGATACCATCAGGAATCTTTTGTTCAAACACTGGAGAGAGTTGATCCGATTCCTGGAGATTTTGATGAACTATCAAGATTTCCAAACCCGATCAACCGTGGGGTCTTAGAAGGAGAACTGGTTAATATTTATAGATTATCTGGAAATATCGTTCGTATTACGATTTTAACTATTATAGATGATCGAAGAAGTTATGTTACTTGTTATCGTAATATGCCAAATGCGCAGCGTGTCGTTGATAAATTAAGAGTTGGTGATCAGCTTCATCTGGAATGCTATCTGACAAATCAACAAAAAGAACATGATGGAAAGATAGTTCATTATCAGGATGTCATGATCGATCGTATCACGATCATGTAATCATAAGAAAAAAGTTCCTTATTTTTTGGGGAGCTTTTTTTATATGTGAAAATTTTTTCTTTTGAAATCTTTCATATTTATATTGAAAAGAAAAATCAAATCAAATTTTATATAAAGGAGAAAGCGTATGATTAACACGATTGATTTTAAAACGAAAACGTTATACATCCCTCGGAAAAACGTTGGCGTAAAAAAAGCTTGGGGTATCGCAATTGATATTGGATATTCTAGTGTCAAAGTATTTTGCGAAAATGCAGCTGCCTGTATTCCAAGTTTTGCAAAAAAATTAGAAGGGCCTTTGCTTAGTATCGGATCAGTCAGCAAGACAAGAATCTTATATGAAGATTTAGAAACAGGAGAAAGCTGGATCGTAGGAGAAATGGCACAGGAAATGGCAGATGAGCATGATAGCGAGTCTGAATTATATGGAAGAAAAAGATATTTTTCTCCAATGTTTAAAGTGATCACAAGATGTGGATTAGCTATGGGAATGTTTGATAATCAGTATGGTGGCCCATCAGGGCGTCCGATCAAAATTCAAACTGGATTACCACCAAAATATATGACAGACAAAGAAGATTTGGTTGAATCTATGTCTGGAAAGCACCATTTTCGCATGAAGGTCGGGGAAGATCCATGGAAAGAATTTGATTTTCAGATCACAAAACAGGATATTGCGATCATGCCACAGCCAATGGGCACTTTATTCAGCGTATCTTTCGATCGAAATGGTCGTCAGGTTCCAGAAGCAAAGAAACTGTGGAGCTCAAATCTCATCATTTTTGATCCTGGATTTGGGACATGTGATACATTTTATATCAAAAATCAGACAATTGAAGATCAAAGTACCTTCAATGAACTGAGCATGAAAGAAATCTTAAACAAAACAAGAAAAAAAATACAGGAGCAATATAATGAAGATATCCCGATCGCTTCCATGCAGTCAAATCTAAAAACTGGGAATATACGTATCAAGAGTCGAAAAAATGGAAGACCAATTTCAAAAGATGTCCCATTCGCAAATCTTTTGGAAGAATCTTGCAATGAAGTATGCAATGAAGCTTTAGATAAGTTGTGTTCCGTTTACAATGCTTTATTTAATTGCGATTATCTGATTCCAACAGGTGGATTATCTGCTGTATGGAAACCAGATATCATCCAATATTTTTCAGGATTAGAGACATTGAAGATCATTCCAGGAACACAGAATGACAATCTTCCTAGCATTTTTAATAATGTAAGAGGGTACTATATGAATTTGATCGGGACTTTGAGACAAATGGGATATTAAAGGATGGTGATCTGATATGCGAGTAACGATACGTCTTTACAAACGATATGACATCGATCTATTGTCGTTATATCACAATTCGGAATTTAAATTTAAAGAATCCTTTAAAAGTGCTGTTCGTAATTACATTCGTGGAACTCCACAAAAAATACAGATTCCAGAACCTCAGGATGATACATTTAGTTATGAAACAATTCAGTTTCAACTAAATTTTCATCCTAAAGAGGATCAAGATGTGATCATGTGGATTCGGAATATAAAAGCTGGCTATAAAAACAGCATTTTAAAGAATATGTTTCGAAATTCTTTATGTGGGATTTATTATTATTATACAATGAATGTTCATCGGGCAGATGAAATGTTAATTTTAAATCACAAAAGTGCCGAAGCGGCCGCTAATGGCAATAAAAAGGACCAGGATATTATTGTTGATGATAAAAAAGAGAATAAAATCCAAGAAGTCAATAAGAAAGAACAAGAAAAAAGAGAAGCTAATGATAGACTTGATGATGAAGCTAAAATTAGCGAAAATGATCATTCAGAAGAGATAAAAGAAGAATATAAAGATAAAGCATCGAATTCTAATATAAAGGGAAAAACAACAATTCCGATTTCAAACACAGAAGATCAAGAAACCAAAGTAAATGAACCAGAGAAGGTTGACGAAATTCAAAAAGAACCAGAATTTACAGAACCTCTAGATAATGAAATAAGTAATGAGACAGTTGATATCGATGATTCATACGATGAAGATGAAAATGACAGTATCTTTGCCATTGCAGGAAAAATGATGCAAGGCTTTTAACAGAAAGGGTGAATCATGTGATTACAGAATTTAATAAAACAAAAGAATACAATAAAAATTTAAAAGAAAAGGTAGAAGAGATCAAGAGGATATGCAATAATCTGGATATTCCATGTTTTTTAACATTTTGCGTGAAAAACAACGAAAAAGAAACTGTTTATCAAACAGAATATTTAAGCCCTGGACAAAAACAGCAGAATTTAAAAAATAATCGTTTTGCTGATTATGTGAACATTATCAATGGATTTACAACAACTCCATATAAAGAAGATATCTTCAACTCTTTTCCAACAATGGAATTATAACGTAAAAAGCTGGCTCTCTTTCGAGTCAGTTTTTTTATATGTGAAAATTTATTTTTGTTTTTTCTCTCATATTTGTATTAGAACAGAGAAAGATAGGAGAGATAATATGATCACATTTCATGGGATTTATCATAAAACAATACGAAGAAATTTTGAAAATGGAAAGACATTATTTGCAATAAAACCAACAGAAACTGTGGAATATGTAAATAAATATGGAGACGTGACATGTTATGCGAGTATGCATCCGATCATGAAACAAACACCGGTGGAGATTAAAGGAGAAGTTATGCAATCTCGTATGGGGCCATATATTCTTGTTCAGTCCATTACAGAAACATATGACGATCGAAATGCGTTGATCTCTTATTTATGTTCTGATTATTTTAAAGGAATTGGAGAAGTTACAGCAAAAGCACTATATGATGCCTTTCCAGGGACATTAAATAATGTTTTGTGTAGAGATAATGCATTTAACGAGATTAAAAGCAAAAAAATACCAAAGTTGAATGACGATAAAATAAAGATTTTGATCGAAACGGCACAGAAAACGCAAATGGTAAGAAAAACCTATTTCTTTATTGCAAGATTACATGCAGATCTGATCTGTGCTGAAAAACTCATTGATAAATATGGATTTTCAGGAATTGATAAATTAAAAGAATCTCCCTATCGTGTGGGTTATGAGATCGATCTTCCGTTTGAGATCTGTGAAGCTTTGGCTAAAAAAACAGGGATCATTGCATATGAGAAAATAAGAGTAGAAGCTTTGATTTATGAAGTGTTAAGACGAAATGAAGACCATGGAAACACAAAAATGCATGCAAAAGAACTTATCGAACAGATCAACCGATTATCCGAAAAATCTATTTATGAATGCACGATTCCATATCTGACCATCTGGCTCATAGTACAGGAAATGAAGGGAATCAAGGTAGATCATGAATATGTTTATCAGAAAAAAACCTGGGATGCAGAAAGCAATATTGTCTTTCATATGAAGCGTTTAGATCAAACGAGTAAACAGATATTTCAGAAGATTCCTGAGCTTCCAAGTGAATTTATACCATCAGAATCACAAAAAAGAGCAGAAAATATGGTTTTACGTTCTGGAGTAAAATTATTGATCGGTGGCCCAGGGACAGGGAAATCAACAACGATCAAACGTTTACTGGAATATTATCAGACTTCCGAACATGAATTAAAAGTCTCTTTATGCGCCCCTACCGGACGTGCTGCGCAGCGTATTACGGAAATTACAGGAAGACCAGCACAGACGATTCATAAATTGATTGATTATAAGATCATTGCTGGTGAAAAGGTGTGTAAAAATCAGTCTGATCCGATCGAAGCGGATATCATTATCATTGATGAGTTTTCTATGGTAGATGTTTTCATTTTTTCTGATCTGTTATCAGCAGTAAGATCAGGATGCACTGTTATCTTATGCGGAGATGAGGACCAGTTGCCAAGTGTAGGTGCAGGAAATTTATTACATGATATTAAAGAAAGCGATCTTTTTGAAACGTATGTTCTTGATCATGTATTTCGACAAAAAGAAGAATCCTCTATCTCACAGAATATTCAAAAGATCCGAAAGGGGCAGACAGATCTTGTGCATGATGAACATTTTAAAATTTATAATATCCCAACAACAGAAAGCTTTGATCATGCAGTAAAATTTATGATCAAAGAATACTGTCAAAAGGGATCTCAGATCATATCAATGGTAAAAAAGAATGATTATGGAACACAAAGGATCAATCATGACTTTCAGCATTCTTTAAATTACGATTCACACGAAGTTATCGAATACAAGCATCAGATATTTCATGTAAATGATCAGATCATGATGATCCATAACAACTATGATCTTGATTATTTCAATGGGGATATGGGAATCGTTCGAAAAATTGAGAATGAAACATTAACGATCGAGCTGGAAGGAAAAAAAGAAATTTTGGAGATCACTGCATCAAATCTGGATGATGTACAGCTATCTTATGCGATCACAATTCATAAATCACAAGGGTCGGAGTATAAAAGTGGAAGTATTATCATGCCAGCAGCACCATCTGTCATGTTGAGTAGAAATTTATTTTTAACTGCTGTATCACGTTTTAAAGAAGATGTAACGATCTACAGTCAAAATCATTCTTGGTATACAGCAATCCTTAATATTTATAAACAAAAACGGATTACTGGATTAGCGGAAAAATTAAAAAAGCAATTTGCTTAGAAAGGAAAACAGAATTATGAATATTACATTTGAAGCATATGACAAAATCGTAGAAAGAGGAAAAGAATACGCTTATGATATGATACAGATCGATAAATTAGATGATTTTGAAAGAATGTTAAATGAAGAATATGGAATTGAATTTTTGATCTGTTTGATGGAACATGGGGAATTTAAAACCGTGAAAGAACAGGAAGTGAAAAAACATATCAATGAAATCTTAAAGAAAAATCTGAATTTTGTGGATGAGGAAAATTTGGAAAAAGAAGGATAAGAAAAAAGGGGACCTCACCGGATCCCCTTTTTATAAATATTTGAAAATCTGTAATAATGATACAGTAATTCATCTTTTTGATCTTCAGATAATGATTCATGCAGAAAATCAACATTATATTCAAACAGATCTTTGCAAACCTGAGATAATCGATATTTTCTCAAAGCAACAGCACCTCCACGTGATGAGAAAAATCGGTACATATCTTCAATACTTGTAAACGTAAGATATTGTGTGATCATATAATGAAAACATAATTTGGCACGATATAATCCATCTGCTCCTGCAAGAAATTGTTTTGGAAATCGTTTCATATCGCCTTTTAAAACGCGTTTATAGACTCTGAGGATCAGATCTTTTTCATTATATTTTATTTGTTTTGGATACAACTTTACGGCCAGATAAAATAGGTCACGGTCTTCTTCAATCTGAATTACGCTTGGAAACGTAATGTATTTTAGTAATGCTTCTAATTTCAACATTTTTAAAATACGATGCGTCATATGATCTCTTACTTCATATGGATTCCATCTCAGATATGTTTGAATCGCATATCTCATGATATATAACGCTTTTCGTTCATTTTCATAGTCACCGCGATTAAAAAGAAATGGGTTTACAGATGGTTTGTTCTCAGTTAATACATTTTCGTATTCAAAAATTAATTCTCTGCTATACATAATTTTTCTCCCTTATTAATTTAAAAAATAACTCTACATTAAATATGAGATTTTTGAAGGGAAAAAGTTGTGATTTGCAACATTATTTTTATACAAAGTGTATAACGTTATTTTTTTTAAAATCTCGCATACTTAAAGTAGAAATAAAAAGGAGGAAAATTATGAGTAGAGTAGCAGAACAAACGTTAAATTATACTATCCGTTTTGCAAATGCTTTATTTGCTGACACTGCAGAATTCTTAAAGTATCTGGAAGAACATTCAAAAGATGCAAAAGAATATGAAGTCATCAAAAGCTTGTATGAGGCATATGCCAATAAATCAGATGATGTTTATATGGTCCCTGTGAAAGATATTGCGATCAATGATCTGAAACAAGAGTTTGAAAAATTAGGAATCCCTAATATTCAAAATACAATTCCTGATAAAGATCTAAACTTTTTTATCGTAAGAAAAGATGATCTGGCACTTGTGAATTACGCAATTGAAAAGACAATGGAACGAGGGCGAGTGATCAATGAAGTGAATTTTGGAGTTATGGCAAAAGACAATCTGCAAAATGAAGATGGCCGCCCACTATATTCCTATAAAGGATTAGATGAAATTCAGAAAAAAGGAATACTCGAAGAAGCAAAGAACAGAGGATTTACAATATCTTCTCAATATCATGAGGATTCTAAAACTTATGATATTTATTTTAAAGAAAAAGACCGAGACAAGGTGCGCGATGCTTACAGTCATATAAGGACAATGGAACTCGGAAAGACTGGGGAACGATATGTCAATGAAATGGAGCGTTCTCTTGACAATATGCGTCACATTCTAAAAGAATCCAGTCGTCCATTAAAGGTTGGAGAAGAACGGGATTTTTATATCGTATCCCCCAATAATATCCATCGAAACATTCATGTACAGGATCAGGAATTTGAACATTTAAGCGAAGCTCCGAATCGCAAACGTGTTTTAAGACATTTTGAAGGAAAAGGAAAAGAATTAGAACGCCAGTTGTATCGAGAGATCGCTACGATGAAAAATCCGATCATCATCCCTAAAAAAGAATGGGAAGAAACAAGAAATGATCCTGAAAAAAGAAAAACATTGATCAGAGAAAAACAGGAATCTTATCGTTATAGTTCTTATGAAGATCGTCAAATGGCTCAAAAAGAACGAGATCTAAGAATGCTGATCGAACAAAAAATGTCTCTTGATAATGGGGATCAGATTGAAAATGTATCTAGCTTTTACAATGGGGAAGTTGGAATTCATGAATTTTTTGCTCATGAGATCGTAAACCGCACACATGAGGAAGAAATTGATCAAGATGTTCAAGACAATGAAAAACGATTCAATTTCGAAAGCTTAAAAGAAAGCGAACGTGAACAGCTTAGGGAATATGGTGAATCCATTTTAGCAACTTACAAAGATCTTGCAGAACCAGAACAGTATTATCCAGACAGAGAAATGGTAATGAATTCTTTAGATGAATTACTTAAAAATGCACAGGCTCAACAGATCGATCATGAAGTTACAAAGTCAATCGAAGAAGAATTGTTCCGATAATTCAGGAAATAGGTCCATAGCGGCCTATTTTTTTTGTACGTGAAATACAGTGTATATAGCGTTGGAACCCGCATAAAATGGGTGTTTTCAAAAAAACTGTTTATATTTTTTGGAAGCTTTCAGCTCCATTTTTTTCTTTCAAAAACATCATATTTGAAATGAGAAGGCATTCTCAGAAATATGAAGAAAGGAGCGTGGAAGTTTGAACGCAAAAAAAAGTGACAGATCTTTTTACATCTGTGCCGGAATTGTTGCGTATTTAGCAATCTTTTTATTGAGTGTCCACATGAGTATCGTGTCTCCAAAAGTTCCAGATGATAACATCCTTACGATTTTTCAACTAGCATTGGATCGCTTAACATCAAAACCTTTGGACATCTTCCCAATTACATCAAACAGTTTTCAGTATTTAGGAAGTCTGACATTTCTCTTTGTAATTGCGATTGCAGCGGCTTATGTAAATGAAGAACGAAACCGCCATTTTGATTCTAGCAAGACAAACGGATCATCAAAATGGAATATCGATTTTCAGAAATACAATAATAAATATCGCTATTATCCTAAAAAAACAAAGAAAAAAGACGATGACACAAAAAAGAAGATCGATATGAACATGATTATGAATCAAGATGTTTTTCTAAGCATGGATACAAGAAAAACTCTAAGAAATAATAATGTGATCATTTTCGGTGGTTCTGGTACAGGTAAATCACGATTTGTTGTAAAACCAAACATTTTACAGGAAAACTGTAGTTTTGTAGTTACTGACCCATCTGGAGAAATTCTGGAAAGCACTGGTAAGTTTTTGGAAAAAGAAGGTTACAAAGTAAAAGTCTTTAATCTTGTCCAGATGGAAAAATCACACTGTTACAATCCATTTTCCTATATCAGAGATGAAGCTGGAGTTATGTCACTGGTCAACTGTCTGATCCAAAACACTAATCAAGATAAAGGAAAAGGCGGAGACCCATTCTGGGAAAAATCAGAAACAGCATTATTAATGGCACTGATCTATTATCTTGTATCAGAACGTCCAAAGAAAGAACAGAATTTCGCTTCAGTTATGAAAATGCTTCGATCTGCTCAGATCAATGAAATGGATCCAAATGCACAATCTAGTTTAGATATCATCTTTGAAAGTTTGGAGAAAAAAGATCCAAATCATATCGCGGTAAAACAGTGGAAAGTATTTAAGACAGCAGGAGCAAAGACAGCGAAAAGTATCTTGATTTCTGCAGCAGTTCGTTTATCAGCATTCAACATTGAAGCAGTGGAAAATCTTACACGAAAAGATGATCTGGAATTAGGAAAAATCGGGGATGAAAAAACAGCATTATTTGTTATCATTCCAACAGCAGATGATACCTTCAATTTCTTAGTAAGTTTAATGTATTCTCAGTTATTTGAAACATTATATTTCCATGCAGAAAACGAATGTGACGGAAAAAGATTAACGCATCATGTAAGATTTATACTGGACGAATTTGCAAATATTGGAAAAATCCCCCAGTTTCCTCAAAAGTTAGCGACAATGCGTAAATATGAGATCAGCTGTACCATTATCCTGCAAAGTATATCTCAGCTGAAGGGAATGTATCAAGATGATTTCTCAGGAATCATAGGTAACTGTGATACAACCATATTCCTTGGAGGAAAAGACTCGGAAACAAATAAACAGGTGAGTGATGATCTTGGAGATGCAACGATCGTTATCCGCAACATGAGTCATAGCAGAGGAGCAAAGGGAAGTTCCAGTTTATCGTTCAATCGATCTGCTCGTAAATTAATGGATCCGGCGGAAATACAGAAAATGGATAACTCCGATTGTATTGTCATGGTTCGTGGATTACAGCCTTTTAAAGGCCACAAATATGATTACACAAAGCATCCAAATTATAAATATACTGGTGATGCAAAAAAAGAAAATCGATATGTTATCACATTTGACAATTCTAAAGAAATGGACCATGCAAAATACCGTTCCATTGATATGGAAAAAGCAGCAGAAAAGAGTGCTGCTTATGCAGAGGGATTAGAAGACCCTTCTAAGAAGCCAATTGGATCTCCTAAAACGGCAAAAGAGATTCATGATATGTTAGGTGATGCAAAATCAGAGATTGTAGATGCAACTCCTAATACTGTAAAAGAAAATGCTGTAAGCGACATCGAAAAAGATGAAAATGGAACAGAAGTTTGGGATTTTGTTTAAAAAAACCTCTCCTATGAGAAATTGTAGGAGGGGTAAATCTTATAATAAAAACAAGAAAGGAAAATATAATGACAAAATATAACCAGAAAACATATAGGAATATATGTATCGTTGATAATGGTCTGACAAATAATGTTTTGAAATTTATCATGAAAAACATGAACCAAACTGATCAAAGTTTTATTGTACTAGATGAAGATCGAGAAATTCTAAATGAAGCGAAAGAAAGACTAAAGAATGAAAAATATGAGATAAAAACAGTAGATTTTTATCATCCGGATCAAAGTGATCACTGGAATCCGATCATATCATTTCAGGACAATTTGGGACTTGAGAGATTAACTGCTTATATTATGGATGATCAGGATGATGCAAAACAGGACCCTTTCTTTCATGAATCTGAAAAGACATTACTTATGTTTTTACTTTGCTATTTGGAAGAAAAGTATCCAAAATCAGAACAAAATTTTCTAATGCTTATGAAATTATTATCACAATTTGTGACTGATTCGTCAATATTACGTAAGATTTATGAAGATTTTACGAACGGAGAATCTTCATTGCATTGTGCAGAGATTTTAAATGCATTTTATACAATGGTAAGCAAGAAAACAGAAAAAACAGTAATGACATCATTAATCATAAGGTTGACTCCATTGGTCCAAAAAAATATTGTATCATTGATGGAATACGATACCCTGCAATTAGATAAGATTAACGAAAGGAAAACGGCAGTATTTATTGAATTACCTGGAAATGATGCCTTATATGACTCATATATTAGAATTTTACTTTTACAAGTGTTAGGCTGTGTTGCCCCTTGTCTTCGTACAGACAAAAGGAAAAAGAGTAAGATTCCCGTACAAATGATTTTTTCTGCTCCTATAATGAAAGAACACGGAAAGATATTAACGCGTGAAATATTTTCATATTTCAATGTCATGAACTGCTATGAAGTGTATAGCATATGTTACACAAACCGTTTAAATGATGTAAAAGAATTTTTTGAAATGAGTGATCAGATTATATTTGAATGGTATTTCAGCACATACATCTTCCATGGCTGTGAATCATTGAAGCGTGACATAAGAGAAAATCACGACTTGTACAAAAAGATTTTTTGTCGATATGGAAATAAAAGAGAAATCGGAAAAGAAGAATTGCTAAAATTGGAGAATCTTTCAGATGGCAGATATGCGATTCTTATTAATGACCATGAATTAATAATTGATGATTTTTTTCAAGAAAATTGAAAAATAGTGGTCAGGCAGAGATAACTGCCTTTTTATATATGAAAAAATCATGTGCCACAATCTCTTATATTAGCATTAGAATAAACAGTTTACAGATATTAAAAAAGGAGAAGTATATGTTAGATCAATTAAAAAGAAAACAGTTTAATAAAAAATTTAAAGATGAGGAAAATCCAAGAAACAACTTTATCTTAAGTGAACATCTAGCTATCTCTAATGATGCAAATATGAAATGCAAAAATCATAATGTTTTGGCAATAACAATGAATGATGCGGATCAAATTATACAGAAAAATATATTGCAGGCGAACCAAAACTATATCATATTTGATTCATATCGCTATTTATATAAGTCCACGAAAATGGAACTAGAAAAAGAAGGGTATCTAACAAAAATTATAGATTTTAATAATCCGGAACAAAGCGATCAATGTAATATTTTTGAATATATTCACAATGCAGAGGATATTGAATACCTTACCTCTATTATACTGGATGATATCTTATATAATGCGGATTATAAGTCGAATGTCGTGCAGTCAAAAAGCATAATGACTTCCATATTAAGGATAATTTTATATTATCTAGGATATGAATGTCTGACGAAACGACGTAATATTATGACGATTATTGAGTTACTAAAGCAATTACACCCAGATAATAAAGATGGACGTAGAAGAATGGAATTTAAATTTGAAATGGTTTATGACAAAGAGATTAAAGTATTGATCTTAAAGGAATGGAACTCTATCAAAGACAATTATTCTTATGAAGAACAAAAACAGGCATTTGTAAATCTTGCAGTATATTCTAATTTCATCATAAATTTCAAAGAATTTCAGATGTTAACTTGTGATAATAATCTGCATCTTAATGAAATGGAAAATAGAAAAATGGCAATTTTTATTGAAATAGGACGAGCTGAGATCTTTCAAGAATATATGAAATCATTATTTCATTTCATGCTGAAAGAAATATTTGCAGAAGGAAAAGAGCAAACATATCCTGTACAGATTGTTTTTTGGAATGAAACATTCCTGGGAGATTACATTGGGAATTTGTCTGAGAAATTCATGAATATGGATCGATATAATATAAGATATTTTTGTGTTGTGCAAAGTCATGATCGGCTTAGATTTTTGTTTTCAAAAAGTAAAGAAGATCATAATGTGCTTAAAACCAATGATATAGATGAAGAAACTTTGAATTTCTTCAATATAGTCATATTCAACAAAAACTCTTATGTCGATAAACTTCTTACAGATGAAACAATGTCGTCTGATTTGAAAGAATATGAGAAAATCATTTCTAATTTTACAGGAAAGAAATATGCGAAAAAAGAAATCAAACAGTTACGCAAAATTTCTAAAGATCAATGTGCGGTTTTGGTACGTGGAGAGCGGATGGTTGTAGATGATATCATAAACTAGAAAATGAAAAAAAAGTTTTGATTTTTTAGTTTCGTTTCAAAAAAAATCGAAGAATATATAAGTAGAAGGGTAAAAAGACCTTCGAAAGAAACTATTTTTTAATTTTGAAAGGAGACTATTATGCTTAAAAAGTCAAACGAAACAACAATCAAACAATTTAACAAAAAATTCTGTGATCAAAAGAATCCAGAAAAGAATTTGCTACTGAGTAAGAACATTGCTATGACACATGATTTTTCGATTACAAAGCGACACAATAATGTATTAGCACTTGGAGTCGGAAGCATCAAAGAGGGTATTCCTTCAATCATTACTGAAAATATGAGAAATTCAGATCAAAATTTCATAAGTAATTAATTCGGTTGAAACCAAGCCCCTTTATGGGGCGGTTTTATTTTTTATATATGAAAAATATTTCTTATAAAAAATCTCATATTTGTAGTAGAACAGGAAAGGAGAAGTCTATGGGAAAAATCGTCAAGACAATGAAATTACGGATCGATACCGATGAAGCGGCAGATCGTCTCTTTCGAGAATTAACAGAACGTTATGCTTCAGCGTGCAATGAGACCTCTCAATATATGTTTGACCATGAGTTCCCAATGAACTTTGTCGAGCTGAAGAATGTCATGTATCATCAACTCCGAGAGCGTTATGGGTTGAAGTCACAGATGACACTTTCCAGCTTTAAGACCGTCATTGCGAGATATAAGACGGTTCAAACACAATTAGCAGATCGCCCATTCCGTTACAAAGATGCAGATGGAGAATGGCAGAGCATCGATCGGACTCTGAAGTGGTTATGGCGACCGATCCATTTTCGCAGGCCTCAGGCGGATCTTGTCCGTGGAAGGGATTACTCTTTTGTAGAAAATGGCACGAAACTATCTATCAATACTTTGAAAAAGAGAGTGAAAGCATCTTTCCATGTACCAGAAGTCTTTCAGCCGTATTTTGACGGATCCTGGTCTTTTGGAACAGGAAAACTTGTCTCCTTGAAAGGACGATGGTATTTCCATATTCCAATGACAAAGACTACACCAGACACCTTTGATCGTACAAATCCAGAACATCTTGTCGGGATCGATCGTGGGCTTCGTTTCCTTGCCGTTACATATGATGAACAGGAAAAAAGTCACTTTATCAATGGAAAAGATCTTATGAAAAAACGAGACACTTTTGCAAACGTCAGAACTGAACTCCAGTCGAAAGGGACCAGATCAGCGAAACGTGCCTTAAAACGTATCTCCGGACGAGAGAACCGCTGGATGACTGATGTGAACCATCAGATCACAAAGACACTCGTAACAGAATACGGACCAGAAACATTGTTTGTTCTGGAAGATTTAAAAGGCGTCAGCTTTGAAGAAGAGAATCTTTTCAAACGATCCAAGACACAGAGAAGGCAGACTCGATCCTGGGCATTTTATCAGTTGGAACAGCTGCTTACATATAAAGCAAAAGAGATCGGTGCTGATGTGATCAAAGTATCCCCGGCCTATACATCCCAAAGATGTCCAAAATGTGGAAGAATCCACAAGGAGAATCGGCATCAAGAAATACACGAATATATCTGTGATATCTGCGGATATCGTTCCAATGACGATCGTGTCGGGGCTATGAATCTCTATGAACTTGGTTTGAGATATGTATCTGGTAATCGGCATCCTAGTTTTAAAACAAAAGAACATCCATAAGATCTCCCGGTGGACAGGTTTCTGCCGTGACAAAGAAACGGGCGTTGTCAATCGTCCGGCGATGTGACCACAGGCACACTGTACCGTGTGTATATCAGATCTGATACAGCAAAGGAGCATATCTTAAGATATGACGTTAGGACTTTGTGGGTGAGTCACAAGCCTCGTCCCTTTATGGGGAGGGGCAATTGACTGTGCTAGATGAGAATCATCAGATCTTAAATGAAACAAAAGATATGCTCGTGCAAAGAGGATATCAAATCAAAGAATGTCCTGAGGGAATGAAAGAAAATGAAAATGCAGATCAGTTCATGTCCGAGATTTTGCAGTTATCAATGAGCTGCCGTGAAGAAAATAAGCAAAAGAAACATAGGATTAATGTCATTCTTCCTATGGAACTGATAAAAAAATACAAACTCAATTTCTTTGCAGCACATCAGTCATCCTATTACATCTTACATAAATATGGTATCGACTGCATTTGCACGACAGATTTTGTAGAGGACGCTTTTTCATTGTTCGATGGAAGCAGCATTTCTTTGCAGTTAACACATGATTTCTTTGATCAATATGTTTTCTTTGGAGGGAAAATACTGAGAAAAGATATTCAGAGAGAGGCAACAGAATACGAACTCTTACTTCATTGTGATATGAAAGAAAAAACAGATTGTTACGAAAGACTGTTTTTGTTAAAAATACTTCCAGTAGGAAAATGTGCAGTCATCGTGTGCAAACAGGATTTCATGATTGACGATGTTCTGTAAAGTGCAATTCCTATTACATAAGAATGGATGGACAGAAATATCTGCCTATTTTTTTGTCAAAACTTTCATATTTGTAATAAAAGAAGAAGGAGGAGAGACAAGAAAGATGATTATTTTAAACATAATAATGAAATTTTTGGGAATTATAATGATTCTCTATTGTTTGTATTGGTTTTGGGATACACGAGATTTTTTAATACCAATTAACGCGATTGGTATTATTGATATCATTGAATACTATTGTGGAATATCTTGGAATTTATTGATTTTTATTACTGGATCTGTTTTAATTGGATTTAAAAATCAAATCTTATATTCTAGAATTATCATTTTCAGTTCTTTGGGAATTATTTTGTCATCAATAGGGATGATAATTTCCGCAACAATCGATATATGGTGCATGATGGAATATATTATCGAAAGAAAAGAAGAGAAAAATAAAAATGTTAAATAAATAATATAAAACAAGAATAGGCAGCAATTACGCTGCTTATTTTTTTTTGCCCAGAGAAGTCGCCAATATTTTTTCTCAAAAATCTCATATTTAAAGTGAGGATTGAAAAGAAGTACTACTGATAAGTTTGAAAAGACTTAGAAAAGATTTCTTAAGATCCATAAAAACATATAGAAATTTTTTGAGAAAGGAGAAACATGTTAATGGAAAAGAAACAATTATCATTAGACATAATGAAAGAGCAGGTAATGGAAAAAGCGTATCCAATTCTTTGTTCAACAGGAGTCATTTTTGGTGGAATGGTTGGAAATGTTTGTTATGCAGACATTAATCCAGATGATTTGATGTCAAAAATTGGTGATAAAATTTACGATGTATTTAAATACATCGGATTCATTTTGACACTTTGGGGCGTTGGACAGCTAGTTTTAGCATTTAAGAATGAAGATGCTGATAGTAAATCTAGAGCGATTATGTGTATTGTCGCTGGAGTATTACTATTTGGTTTAAAAGAATTCTTAAAAACAGTAGGAATCAAACTAAATTAAAGAAGGAAGCTAATTATGAACAAAATAAAAGAACACGCGAAATATCTGGCTTTTTCTTTTATAAGTTTTTTTAATTTAATAATTATTCCATCATTTGCAGGGGATGAGCAACAAGCAGTTAAAGAAGTCGATAAGCTTATAGATAAATTATATGCTGTAGTTGGCTATGCTGGAACACTAATTGCAATTTATGCTTGCGGAATGCTTATTTTTTCATTTAAGTCTGAAAATTATGATGCAGTAGGAAAACATATTATGCAATTATGTGTTGCGATAACTTTAATTGGATTGAAAACATTTATGAATTAGAAAGGAATCAGGAAAAGTGAAAGACAGAAAAATAAAGAAAATTCTTTTTCTTTTTTCTTTCTTCTTCCTTTTTTCTTTAATCGCTCAGCCATTCAGTAATGTTCAGGCAGCAACAAAGAAAAATTCTTTTTCAACTGAAGCATCTGAGAATAAGACAAATTTAAAAGGAACAGGGGCTACGCCAGACAGTCCTGGATCAAATTTAACAACCACCGCTGCAAAACAGCCAACCACTGCTGCACCTGGATCAAATACAGGTGGAAATTCTACAGGCACTAATTCATCATCCTCATCTACTACAGCGGCAAAAAAAGATGACAAGAAAGATAATAAGACAAAAGTAAGTGATGATGGAAAAACATACCCCTCAGAGATTGATAAACCCTTAGAAAAAGTTTGCTATGATATGGTTCGTGACACATTAAATGTAACACTTGGAAAAGAAATGAAACAGGTTATAGCTGGAAAAACTACAGGAGATATGATGAAAAGTATGAAAACTGTTTACACTGGAATTGTATCTCCTGTAGGAGAAGCATTAATTGTTTTGTTTTTCTTAATCGAATTAATCGATAAAACGACAAAGGATAATTTTTCTTTAGAACATTTCTTTAAATTAATGCTAAAAGTGGTAATTGCTAAATTATTGATTGAAAATGGATGGGATATTTTAACTGGTTGTATTAACATTGGAAGCAATCTTGCAACAGCCATTACTTCTGATCCGAAAGGATTATCATCTACAGTGTTAAATGATTATGCAAAGGAAATTCAAGATGAGAACACGATCGGAAACTTGGGTATGATTATCCAATGGTTTTTGCCTTGGGTTTTTGCATGGATTTCAAAACTTATTTGTATTGTTATATGCTGGGGCAGAGTAATCGAATTAGGAGTAAGGGCCGTAACAGCACCAATCTCCATGGCGGATATTTTTCAAGATGGGACACACTCTGGCGGGTTCCGATATTTAAGAAAGTTCTTAGCAGTTTGCTTGCAAGCAGCTGTAATTATGGTAATCATACAGGTTGCGGGAATTATTCAAAATCTGATTATTGGCGGTGGAACAGTTACAATGTTTAAAGCTGTTGTTGTTGGATTGAGTACTTGTATGATGGTTGTTCGTAGCCAGCAATTTGCAAGTGATCTGGTTGGAGCATAGAAGGGAGAAAAATTATGATTGAAATTGAAATAAATCAAGACATTCGTGATTATAAGACCAAATTAATCGGTCCATTCACAACAAGACAGGTTATTTGTATAATTCTTGGTGGTGTTACAGTTGTTGGGGCATATAATCTTTTACAACCTTATTTAACATCAGACACTGCAACTTTTATATGTATGATTTTAGCATCCCCATTTGTTTTAATGAGTGGGATTTTTGAACCGCATGGAATGAAGATGGAAGATTTTTTAAGAGCATCATTTGTATCACTGGTATTATCACCAACCGTTCGGAAATATGAACTAGAAAACTCATACAATAAGCAGTTGATGGAAGAACGAAAAAAGAAAAAGAAGAAGAAAAGAAAGAAATCAAAAATAAAAGCATATAAATAAATGATTTAAAGGCAGATGAGAAATACCTTATCTGTCTTTTTTTGTTATGTAGAACCTCCAAATTCATACCATCCATTTTTTTTCTTAAAAAATTCATATTTGATATGAGGAGGTTTTTACTATGTTTAATAAAAAAGAAAAGAAAAAAGAGCCAAAAAAACAGGCAAAAAACAGTAAACAAGCACAGAACAAAAAAACTAAGAAAAAGAAAACAAAAATACCAAAAACTGTGCAACAGACAATTCCTTATATCTATGCTTATCAGAATGGAATCTTTGAGATCGAAGACGGTGTATTTTCAAAATCATATGCATTAGAGGATATTAATTTTAAAATTGCAAGTCAGGAAGATCAAAATCAGATCTTTATCGCATTTGGAGATTTCCTGAATTCTTTCAACAATAATGCTTCTTTACAGATCACGATCTTTAACAGAGATATTGATATGGAAGAGTTTAAAGAAAAGATTCTTATGAACTTAAAAGGGGAAGTGCTGGATGAATATCGAGAAGAATATAACGATATGCTTCTTGAGAAGATCACAGAAGGAAGAAATAATCTCCGAAGAGATAAATATCTGACAGTTTCCATTGAAGCAGATGATATTGATGCAGCTGTTTCTGTATTTAATCGTATGGATGCAGAGATCAAAGCAGGGATTAAAAAGATCACTGGTAGAAAAGATACCAAAGCGTTATCGCTGATGGAACGATTAGCGATTCTTTATGAAATCGTCAATGATGAAAGTAAAGATATCCCATTCTATCAGAAAGCAAATCTTGGTGGATCTGAAGCTGAGTCTATTAATTATAAATGGATGAAAAAGCAGAAATTAACAACGAAAGATCTGATATGTCCATCTTACATGAAATTTCATAAGGATCATGTAGATTTAGGGGATCGAATGGGAAAATTGTATTACATTAAGAATCTTCCTACATTCTTAACAACAGATATGCTTGCTGATGTCTGTGATATTCCATGTAATGCAGTGACTTCTATCATTTATCAGCCACTACGTCAGGATAAGAGCATGAAAATGGTTCGTAATCAGATGACAAATATCAACGCAAATATTGTGGAATCTCAGAAGAAAGCAAATCGAAGTGGGTATTCTCAGGATCTGATCTCTCCAAGCTTAAAGAAAGCAAAGGATGATACAGAAAAACTGATTCAGGATATGACAAGTCGAAACCAGAAAATGTTTAGTGTTACGATCGTGATCATGTTGCTTGCGGATAATGAGGAAGAAATGGATAAATATGAGGAAACATTAAAGACAATTGTTTCTAAACATTTATGTCCGATCAGTAATTTTAGCTACGCACAGGAATCAGCATTTTCGACAGTCCTTCCATTATGCAATAATAAAGTATTTACGGACCGACTGTTAACAACAGAATGTGCGTCAATCTTTATACCTTTCGTCACAGAGGAAATGGTTCAACCGGGTGGATTATACTATGGTATCAATACAGTTACGAATAACCTGATCCTTTATAATCGTTTAAAGAGTAAGAATGCCAATGGCGTTATCTTAGGTACACCAGGTGCAGGTAAATCATTTGCGGCAAAACAGGAGATCACAAATGTTTTCCTGAATACGGATGATGAAATTCTGATCATTGATCCTGAAGGAGAGTATAGTCCATTAGCAAAACTGTTTGGTGGAGAAGTGATCAAGATTTCTTCCGGTTCAAAAGTTCACATCAACCCATTAGATATGGATATGAACTATGCAGATGAAGGAGATGATCCGGTTACCTTAAAGTCAGACTTCATTTCATCTCTGTTTGAAACGATCAGTCGTGCAAGATTTGGATTATCACCTAACGAAGTAAGTATTATTGACCGTTGTACGAAGAACATTTATAAAGATTATGTAGAGCATATGCAGACATATCAGGGTGGAACATGTGATCGAAAAGCATCCCCTGTTTTAGAAGATTTGTATGAAGAGCTAATGAAACAGCCGGATCCAGAAGCTCAGTCTTTAGCAACATCACTGGAATTATATGCGATTGGTTCTCAGGATATCTTTGCGAAGCGTACTAATGTTAACCTTGAAAACAGATTCATTGTTTATGATATCAAAGATATCGGATCAAGTATGAAAAATATGGGATTGCAGGTATGTTTAAATGATGTCTGGAATCGTGTTATTCAGAACAAAGCAAAAGGAAAACGTACATGGTTCTATGTAGATGAGATGCATATCTTGACTCAAACAGATACGTCTGCAAAATTCTTACAATCTATCTATAAGAGAGCTCGTAAGTGGGGTGGAATTCCAACTGGAATGACTCAGAACGTGGAGGACTTATTAAAATCTGCCGAAGCAAGAACGATCTTAAATAACTGTGACTTTGTTTTAATGTTAAATCAAGCACCACTGGATCGTAATGAATTAGCAGCAATGTACAATATTTCTGACGCACAATGTGAATATATCACAAATGCTGATTCAGGACAGGGTATTTTGTATACTGGAAAAACAATCGTACCATTTACAAATAAATTCCCAACGAATACAAAACTGTATAAGGCAATGACAACGAAAGTAGGAGAGGTATCTCTGACTTCTTAATAAGATAGAAAGGAGAAAATCTTTTGAACGATACAATTACAATTGAAGAATTTCTAGATCATATGCAGTTCTCAGAAAATCGCAAAAAGGCTGCGAGTGCAGTCAATGTAAATTATGAGCATTGGACGGAAGATCATGCAGAACGTGTGACGGAAATGACAATCTTTGGACCAGAGATCCGTTATAAAACAAATCTTGGTCATTCATACATCCAGTTAAAGTTCATTGATGAGAAAAATGCTGATTATCGCAGGCTGTCTTACTTTTTGTCAAAATACGAAGCTGATATGGATGATTATGCAGCGAATGAAGAAAGAAAAGATTTTCCAGCACTGATCATTACGATCGTCCCAACATATTATGAAGGGCGTTATTATATGACATGCGTAAATCTTTTAATGTTCCGTACTTACAAGGATGATACAGGGGCATACATCGAATTGCTGTTTGAAAATAAATCTTTCACGATCAATGAAACAGATCAGATCGATCTTTCCGCGATCAATCAGCAGATCAAAAAAGAGGAAGAAGCAAAAGCATACTTTGAACAGAAATACTGGGAAGAAAAAGAGTATGAAAAGGAACGTGAAGAAAAGCGTGCAGAACTTCGTAAAAAGAAACAAAAGGAGAGAGGCAGATAAGCCTTTCTCTTTTCCATTTATGCAGTGTTTCGAATCGTCATATTTACTATATAACAAACAGACGAAAGGAGAAAAAAATATGTTTTATGAATCTGATTTAAAATATATTGCAAAAGAAATTGCAACATTACAGAAAAACTACGATATCTGCGCGAAATTTGTGATCGGAGAGCAAGGAGAGGGATATGTATGTCTTGGAGTGTCTGATCGATACAAAGAAAAATATTATGTACCTAATCCAAAATTAATTCCTAAAATTCTGTGTGATCAAGCTTTTTATCCAGGATATGTTTATCCATATCAAACGATCTTTCAAGTCAGTGAGGATAATTACTTAAAAGACTTTCTCAACATTGCACAAACAGCAAGAAGATTGGAGGGAATTAAACATGCTTATCAATGGTATGATGACACAAGGGCTCCAGATCGTATTGATCCGGAAAATGCAAATGATATTTTGGATGTATATGAAAAATACATTAATAATTGGTTTCCAGATGATAAAATTAAATTTCAAGCATTATTGGTAACTTTTATTAAAAAGACACAGGAAAAAGTTACATCAAAATGGGAGAATTATAAACAAACAGTTCAGTATGATACGACAAATGGAAAATTGAAAAACCGCATAAAATTCTTATTTCATGAGAATTTAGCCCATGTATCTTCAAAATATATTCATGAAAGATTTGACGATGTAGAACACATTTATGTGAAGGATAGTGATTACCAAAAGATTGAGCGATGGTTTTCAGCAAATCCAGTACAATTTGTGTATTCTGCAGACAAGATTTTTCATGATTACAAGCAGGATATGTTTAAAAAACAAAAAAATAATCCATGGGAATTGAATGAACAAAATGAGGATATTTGGAGAATTTCTATTCCAAGTGTTATGAAGATGAAATACGATGAAGTTTATAATCGGATTTATTGCGATGGAACTGTGTTTGAGAATAGTTCTACAATGTTTGAAACAGCGCCAATTTATGTATGCCAGTTACCAAAATCACAATGGAGCTACTGGCAGCAATGTGCAGAGATGGAAAATATTATTTACAGTATCGATTATGAGCATCATTTCTCAGGAGTCGATTTCGATAGTATTCCAATCATTGTATATGAAAAGGATTATGAAAGGATCAATTATATCTTAAAGAGGATTGTTGATGTGTATTTAGAATCACACATTGAAATTCCGGAAAAGGATCAATTCTCAATTGATGGATTTGTATTCCGAAATGGGCAAAAATTGTCAGAAGAAGAGTCTAAGATCATTCAGAGACATTTCAGAAAGGTAGGTAAGTAATGAAGCAATTGATAAAGAAATTTGCAATGATTATGCTTTGTGTATGTTTTATATTGACACCTGTAAATGTATTAGCCGGTAAGAAAATGGGGGAAATCAATAATGATGTTGATGAGTTGGAGCATGATGAAAATGATTATGCAAATGTTATTTTTAAAGGGAAAATAGAAGGAAAAACGGACAAGTCATTTTTTTACATTACAGCTGTAAATGTGAAAACATCTGAACGTTATTCTTTTAATTTCTATAAAAAAAACAAAATGACTGTAAAAGGCAAATTACCTTTAGGAGAGTATGAAATACAAGAAGGTGGAGCCGATAATGATTGGACAGGAGATTTTTCACCAGAAAATATAAAGTTTACAGTTAATGATAGGTCAGTTGCTAAAGTTATTAATGTAACTTTTGGATCAGCAGAAAATAATGAAGAATCAACAAACGAAGAAAAGATTTATCAAGTAAAACAAAAGACAAATAAAAAACAGCAAAAAACAGGTGCTATAAATAAAACGAATAAGACATCTGAGCGTAATTTTTGGATCACTTTTGCTATAGGATCTATTTTAGCAATTGGTATCTTAACATTTGTTATAAGATTTATTAAAAAATTCAGATAGTCAAAAAAAAGATGAGGTTATGAAAAATCTCATCTTTTCTTTTTGTTGTCTCTTCTGCTGTAAAAACGTGGATCATAAGCACGGATTACTTTTCCATATAAGCACTGCGCACTCTGGATCACTGTTCCGTTTACAGCCCCTGCGATTGGTCTATCCATAAATTTCTCCTTTCTCCTGTATTTATCTTGTTATTATAAATATGAGAGATTTTCTGGAAAATAATTTTCACATATAAAAAAAGGAGCGTCGTCACGCTCCCATCTTCTTTCCTCATCACAATAAAGACATTCCGTCTTGTTTATATTATATCATGATTACAAAATATGTCAATAGAATGATTCATCTTTTTGATTCATTTTAAAAAATATCGTAGTCATGGATTCAATATTTTTTCTCATTTCTTTCATATTTAATATGAGGATTTCTTTTTTAAATCCTTAGAAAAATAGAAGAAAGGAGTGATCATTTTGGAATTAATCGGACGAAAGAAATTCCAGGAAATATCAGGCTTATCGGATGAAGAATATGAGTTGTTGATCAGAAATGCTTATATAAGCCCATATAGTGAGGAAGAGAATAAATCTTATTTCTTTGAAAATGAAGCTGAATTTACAAAAGCAAAAAAAGATGAATGGCTTAGAGAAGCGAGAGACATAGAAGAATGGGCAAAAGAGAATCCAGAACTGGACGCTTTTCAACAAGAAGAAGGAATCGATAATGACAATTTTGATTCTGATTACATAGAACTTGATCGTGATAGAGAAGTCTATGAAGAATATGAAACTCGTCAATATGGTGACACACAAAAAGTTGTTACAAATGATGATGTTACAGAAGATGATCTGCAAACGATTTATGATGTTTTGGGATTAAGCATGGATCTTGATCAAGAAGATATCAAAGATCCTGTCAATCAGAAAAAGAACAAAAATACAAAAAATCGTCTGAAAAAACATCGGCAGCATATTACTCAAACAGCAATGGAAGAATCACTTGATCCAAACAAAGGAACAAGAATCTATAAGGATGGAAATGATTTTGAAAGCTCGATTGAGAAAAATTATGGTTCATATAGTCACGAATCAAAACCTGTCGATTCAAGTTATCCTGAATATACGTCTTCAAATCAAACTTTTGAAGGATATCACAGGAGGCAAACAAATATTTCTACAGATATTTCTCATCAGCCGGATTATGATCAAAAGTCGCAAATATTCCAAAAATTACATGATCAGATTTATCAACAAAATCAATCACAGCTGAATTATTCTGGATCAATACAGAATGGAAGTTCTTATCAGAGTTATATAGAAAAGAATCAACATTCTGTTACTCAAAATTATCAATCAGAAGGACATCGTATTTCTGGTATTGATTATAGTCGAAAAGAAAACTATGAAAAAGAAAAACAAAAGCAATATGATGCTGATCAGAAGGTATATAAGCCAGGAATGGTCAGTGATTTCGAATCAAAATTCAATGGATCAAGCAAGCATTATCAAAGTCCTAAAAATTCATCGAATGTTTCCCATTCTAGTAATTCTCTAGAAAGGACGCCTAACAAGCCGTCTGATAAAGGCAGGGTTAATCCATCAACACCACGTATTGACAATGAAAGGATGAAAAAGATTCAGCAAGAATCACGTAATCCGAATGTTTTAAGACCAAATGGTCCAAGCCCATTAAGTTATGGACAAAATAAACAAAATAACCAAGTTGAATATGCGAAAATTTATGGTGGAGACCGTCACAATTCAAGAATCCGTGCAGATCTTGGAAGTACGATCATCCATGGAACGCAAATTGAACAGACAGATGCTTATCAAGCATATCGTAAAATGAAAGTTTATGGAGGAGCTCTTACAGGCGGAGCATTTTTTGGGTATAGTGCAAAAAGAGCTCAGGCATTTGAAATCAGAAATATGCAGCAAGCTGGATTTACCAGACAAAAACTTTCACAGATCATGCAGGATCAACACATCTTAAGTAAAACTATGGCAGAATCCTTAAATAAGGGGTTGAATGCTCAAAACATCAGAGTCATGATGAATGGAAGCAGACAGACAATTTTATCAAAATATCGAATTGATATTGATAAACTAAGCGATGCTCAGTTAAGTGCCTTTATCAGCATTCTGAAAAATAGTGATAAAGATCTTGTGCAAGCAACTGGATATTTTCGAAAGATCTTAAGTAAAGAATCTCGTAGAATCAAGATGAAGAGGGGCCGTAAAATAGCTCGTAAAAATTTACGACAGGAATTATTGCATGGAATTGACGCATATGATGCTGCGGTTCTCTTCGCAAAATCATTCCGCGGTGCAAAAAATGCTGTATATATTGTCCAACGTTCTTCACAATTTGTTGGTAGACAAGCTTTACGTGCATCAAGATATGCTAGTAAACAGACTTTGAAAGTCACTGGAAAATTTGCATCCGAATCTACGAAAAGAAAGATCGCACAAAAGCAGATTGCATCACGCAAAAAGCTGAAAGCCAAAAATAAAAGAAAATTAGAACGGCAAAATCTTCGAACACAAAAAAAACTGAAACGTTTTGAAAAGATCAATAACATAAAACAGGCCCCTAAGAGAGCAGCAGGAAAGGCCTTTGAAAAAGTATTTAAGAAAAATTATTCTGAAACATTGGTTGGTAAAGTTACTGGTAAAATCAATGGCGTTTTTGATCGTATTTTTAGTGTTTTTGATAAGATCAATGAAATAATCGGTATGATCATCAAAAGAGTTCTCATGTTTGTCGGAGGCGTATTACTGCTTGTTCTTGTTTTACAGCTTGTTATGGCTGCATCTGCAACAATTACAACAACAGTACAGTCATTATTTGAAACAAGTGATGGAAAAGACGTTTCTGAAAAAGATGTTATGAAATCCGCAGGTGGAGAGATACTAACTGCATTGACAGAAAAGGATCAAAAATGGGTTGAAAATGATGTGTACAAAGGAGCTAAGCATCCAAAGGATGTTAATAACAAAAAGGTTTATGGAGGTACAGATCCTAAAACTGGGAAAAAAATAGAAATTACAGAATTTGGGTCTTCTGAGAGTGAAACAGCTGGAGTAAATGTTAACTTTTATAATGGAGATGCGTACTCAGCTATTACTGGAAATGTCGCCAAAGAATTATTAAAAAATAGTAATAAATCAAGTAATTCAGAGTCATCCTCTTCATCACAAAAAAATACAACATCTCAAAGTAAGCTTAAAAAAGCAGCAGGAAAAACAACTTATGAAGGAGATGAAGTCGTTTTTGCAAGTAAAGGAAGCGAAAATGATGGAATATCAAAAACATTCGTTGGAAAATGCATGACAACAGGATACTGCGCTGGATGTAACACTCCTCCAGGAACACCGATAACTGGTTCTGGTGTAAAAGCAACTCCTGGAGTTACAGTAGCAATCAGTAAAACTTCTCAAGCACAATGGGGACTGAGTTATGGTTCAATTATATATGTTGGAGGAAGTTATTATGTTGTTGAAGATTGTGGCCCAGCTCCGGGAAGAGTTGATATTTATGTTTCTGATAGTTTAACTTGCGCAAGTGCGTTAGAAAATTCAATTACAAGGAAAAATATGTCACTTTACAAAGTTACTGGTGGCGTTGCTGATGTAAAACATCCTAAGAAGATTACAATTGACGGAAAAACTTATACAGGTGTTCATGTTGATGATAATGGAAAGAAAAAATGGCTATTATTAGATGGAGAAATAAAAACTCTAAGTGGAGGAGATATTTCAAGTACAAGTGGAGAGATTCCAACATCTAATGCAAAAGCAATTCTATCTATGGGAACTGTTTATTTTGATCAAAGTGGATATAACAGCAATGATCTGTTAAAAACTTATTGTTTTGAATTATGGGATGCTTCTCATAAACTAAAAAGAAAATTAAGTGAAATTTACCAATGTAATGGCTGCAGAGAAATAAAGAATTATAAATGTAATGATTCAAAAATCAAAAACGCCAAAGGCCCTAATGGAAAAGATTATGGACTTTTAGATGGTATAAAAGTTAAAAAAGATTCCTATGGCGATGAAGGATGCAAAAAATATTATTGCAATCAGGATAAAAATTCATGGCAAAAATATAAATATAAAGCATCTGGATGTAAAGGAACTGAAAATAAGCGTGGCAAAGAAACTGATGCAGAACTAACATTAGCAGAGATCAGTAAATATCCAAAATCTATAAAAGATGAAGAAGTAAAGAATGGTTCAGGAAAGATCAACCAGAAAGAAATTGTAGAAGTATCAGCAGAAGAAAAAGCAAAAGCAACTGCTGATCCAACATACAAAGCAAAGTGTAAGATTGTTGAGACTTATACAGAGTCTAAGTGTCCAGGCCATTATGGATGTGATGGAAAACATTCTAAAAAATATTGTCCAGGTCATGTTGATCTTGAAGTTGATGCATGTATTGTAGGAATTGATGAGAATGAAGCTGTTCAATTATTCCAGATTGATCCAGGAGATAATGATAGCAGAGTTGAAAAATACAATAAAATTTCAAAACCACTAAATGGAGAAACAATTAAATGGAAGCATTGGACTGAAGAAAATCGTGATATGGTGCATATGTTTTTTGATGAAGACTGGAAAGATTTATATGGTATTGATATTGCATCCTTAGAACAACAAGTATCGGGAGTTTCATCTTATGAAGCGTCTGCTACATTAAGTTCTGCTGACGCAAAGAAGATATTAGATGAATTGCCTGAAAATTTACCAGAGAAACGGCGAAAAATTATTGAAACAGCACTCAGTGCTGTAGGCAAAATCCCATACCACTTTGGAGATAAAGCAAGCCATCCTGGATTTGAAGGAAATAATTTTGGTGCTTATTCTTATAGTGATAGAAAAGGTAGGACGAAAAAAGGATTAGACTGTTCTCACTTTGTTGATTGGGTTTATTGGACAGCTGTTGGAAATAATCTTGGTAATGAAGCAACAGACACCTTAAAAACAAAAGGGAAAGAAACAAACACTTTAAAACCTGGAGATGTTATGGTGTTAATTCGTCCGGGAAGTATTAATCACACTGGAATTTTTATCGGATATAATAAAAAAAATCAGATGATTTTTGTTCACGAGTCTTCATCTGAGCCTGGAAACGTTAAAGTGACAACTGGGACAACCTTTAATAAATCAGCTAATGTAACATGGAGAAACATGGATCAATATCTGAAATAACAAAAAGAAAAGACCTTCAAATTGAGGGTCTTTTTCTTTATTTCTGCAATTCTTTTTTTGCTTCATCAAGAATCTGATCTAGACTCTTTTCTGGTTCTTTTCTAGTGCGTTTTGTCTTTTCTTTTTCAAATCTTAAGATTTCACGCATCCCTTCAAATACATTGTTTGAAAAGTCTTGATCGGGATAGCTTTTTAATCCTTGGTTTAAATGGTTCATTGTGTCAATTTTCTTTAATACAGTATCCTTGTCTTCTCCAAAACGATGCTCAATCTCTCGGATCAATTCCTGTGTTTTTTTGATACTATTTGCAAGTTCAAGATTTTCTTGTAGTGTCTGGGTATTCTTTTCTATGATTTCTCGATCTTTCTTTTGTAGCTCATCCAGATGTTGATAGTTTGATTCCTGAAAAACTTTTTGAGCTCGTTCATAATAATCTTTTGTACTTTCGTGTTTTTTTGGCTGTGGCAACTCTTTTATTTTTTGTTTGTTAACAGCAGTATAGAATTCTTTAATATCTGTGTGTTTTGCCAAGCTGCCTTTCATCCCACGCGTTAAGCCTAATTTCTCCATTCGATCACCATAACTGTTTTGTAGATTCGCCATTCGTTCTCTGCCATTTAAAAAATGTGCAGCTGATAATCGTTCATTAACCATTGGAATTACAACAGCATGTATATGAGGTGTCGTTTCGTCCATATGTAAAACAGCAGAAACAACATTGTCTTTTCCGAAATAAGATTGTAACCATTCAACATTTTCTTTTTTCCATTGCTCAAAATCAAAATCTTTTGGAATATCTTTTGAACTAAAAGTCATCATTACTTCAATTCCTCTCACAGCATCTTTCCGGATCTTATGTGTTTGATAATATGCTGAATCTAAAACTCTTTTGTTATATTCTTTTATATAATCGCTTCCTGGTTCTAATTTGATCAATTCCTCATTTAAATATGATTTCATAGGATCTGCATTTGGAACTCGTCCGCCAATCCTAAAATTGTGTTCTAACTTTCGACTAAAAGCACCAAGATCTTTTATCTTTTCTGTCGAAACAAATGAATAACATGTTCCCATTTTTCTCATCCTTTCTTGTAATTTTTTATTTAATGTGTATACGTTTTCTTAACAAAGCGTAATAAGTTACGCTTTCTTTTAAAGAAGAAGAATCTATCACAAATATGATGGATAAGATGAAAGATAATTTTATCATTTTTTAAAAAAGTATTTCCATTAAAACAGGCAGTTGTTTTTATTTAAAAAGACAGTCCCATCATTCTGCTTTCTCATAATAAAGTCATCTAATTCTTTTAATAAAACCGATCTCTCTCAAACAAATAACCATCTTAGCATTATCCCTGCTGCCCCCTGTTTCCATTAAAAAAGACAGCTTACCTAACAAATAAACTCCTGATCTGATCTTCACAAGCAAAATTGCATCAATAAGATGATGAAATAACAGCCCCTGTTTGCTTTAAAGGAAAAAGATGCATCGGATATGTGATGCAAAAGGAGATATGATGAATCAATAAGATGAGTCGTATTTCCATTAAAATAGGAAGAAATGCACCATAATACTGATGCAAAATTCCACAAAAATGAATCACAAAGATGGTGCAAAAAAAGGTCACTTGCCTCTGTTTGTTTCAAAGGAAAGAAAAAGAATACATCAGAAAAGTGATGCAGATTATAATGAATCAGTATGATTAGCCCCTCTTTTTTCTTTAAAAGAAGCAGAAAGGAATCAATAAGATGATGCAAAATACCGTTTTTTTTAAGAAAGAGTGAATCAGGAAGAAATTGATATAAAAAAAGAATCAGAATAGTGATGCAATTCTTGTGAGCTGAAAGAAAGACTGCTGCCACTATCTCCATCAGCATCATGAAAGTGAGTCATAAACGGCAGCAGAAGTAAGTGAATCCTTTTCTGGCCCCTGTTTGTTTAAAGGAAAAGCGCCCCTGTTTTCATTGAAAGAAAAAGAGTAATGAATCAACAAGGTGATGAGTGCATAAAAAAGAATGGAATCCGTAAGGATTCTGCTGCCGAGAATTGTAATGAATCATAATGATGATGCACCATGCGGCAGCAGTGATCAATGTCGGATCTCATGATGCAACGCATCCCTTTTTCTTAAAAATAAACACCGCCCCTCTCCTTTAAAAAAAGAAGAATATAAAAGGAATCAGTAAGATGAGTCGTGATAAGAAATAAATATCACAGCTTGAAAGAATCGCATCACAGAAGGAATTAAGAATTAGAATGAAGCAGAAAAGTGATGCACGTTTTCTTTAAAAGAAAAAGAAAATTCATGATGCAAAAAACGAAGATCAAATATCTCATATTTGTATTAGAGGAAGTTTTTATTAAAAAAAGAAGTTGGAGGTAGTTTATGAAACTAAAAAGAATTGTGATCGCCGTGATGGCGATGGTAATGATGTTGTGCAGTACAGTAATGGCAGCAGATGGTGGAAAACTGGATATTAAGTTAACCGATACAGACCTGCTGCCCGGATTGGTCAAAATACAGATCATTGATACAAACACAGAACAGAAGTATGAAGTTAATCTAAAACGAACCAATGGGTATCATCAGAAGATTTCCTTGCCAGCAAGTGATTATCGCATTGATGGAAAAGAGACAAAAGACTATGTATTGGATGATACAAGTTTTGATGTAGCTGTTGGAGAAACAACAAAGATAAGCCTTGATAGTCAGTCTACGCAGGGAAGATCATTTTCCGATGGAGCGATCAAAATGATCCGAAAGAATAAAACAAATATCTTACTGTTAGTGATCGTAGCGATCGGAATGGCTGTTGTAAAGAAAAAAGAAGATGATATCAAAGGATAAGAAGGTCCCGGAGATGATCCGGGTCTTTTTTGATTGTACTTAAAAAAGTACAATATTTTTTTCTGGAGAAGGGATAAATCTCTCATATTCATAATGTAAGATGATAATAGTTGTTTTAGAAAAGGAGAAAAGTCATGAAGTATTATTACAATGCAAAAATCACAGAATTTGAATGGGAAGGAGAAACAGACTACAATATTGAAATTCCAGATTTTAATGAAGAGTTTCCAGTTTTTGAAAATTTTGGAGAACAGGTTTTTGGCGGAGTTTATCAATTTGTCCAAGAAAGTTTTGAAAAACAGCTTGCATTGATGAAAAGAGAAGGAGAAATCCCTACACCGATCTCAAATGGAGAAGATGCTTATCACGATTTTTTGCTGACGTGGAGAGAACAGTTTGATCGAATCACGAACGATGTTTTAAAAGAAAACGTATCAAACTGGATCATATTTGAATTGGATCTGGAAGAGGGTCAAAAGAATCTAAGAGAAGCAGAAGATGCTTATGCGAAGTTTGAAAAAGAGCATAAAGAACATGAAGAGGAAGAAAGAAAAAGAAAAGCGAAAATGACAGATGAAGAGGTTATAGAAGAAATTCGCACAAGGTATCCGTATATGACAGAACATCAGATAGAATTACTTGCTGAGGTTTATCGTCTCTAAGATTTATCGTTTCGTATAAGTTATGGTATCCCTTCATCTCTCATATTTAAAGAAAAAGAGACGAAGGGAGAAATCAATATGATCAAAAAAGCGTTTAAAATCATTCTGATCGCATCCGCCATTATTTTATTTCTTGATACCATGCAGAACAAACTTGCAGTTAATGCCGCTTTAAGAGAAGCAAAAGTCACAGAGGTATTAAATGGAAATACGATCAAAGTGTGGATGGATAAAGAAGGATATGAGGAAACTGTTCAACTGATTGGGATCGATCCAAAAAATGGGGCACAGGAATACGTGCATTCTTATTTTGAAGAAAATGGGAATACTGTATACTTGCAGTCAGACAAAAATGATGTTGGTGGAAAAAAGCATAAGAAGTTAAGGTATGTCTGGGTAGAAAAACCGAAAAAGATAAATTCAATGATGTCGGTTCGGTATTCTATGCTGAATGCCATGATGATCGAAGATGGATATGCTACACCAAAAGAAGAATACGGAAATGTCAAATATCAGGAAGATTTCCAAAAGATTTACGAACAGGCATTTTGTGATGAATAATGATCAGAAAGACTTGGCTCATTAAGGCTGAGTCTTTTTTTCATGCATTTTTTTATATGTGAATAATTTTTTTTACCAAATCTCTCATATTTAAATTAGAAGATATTATGCGAGAAAGGAGGAAAATTATGTCAGTTCAGGAAGAATACAAATTCAGTGGCAGACCAGTCTATCAGACATTTCACAATCAGGATTATTACATCTATAAATTTGAAATCGCAAATAAAGAAAAAGAAGTTGTTTCGATCAAAGGAAATATTGGGCAATTAGAACGTAATCGCACTTATATTGTCCATGCAGATCAAAAACAGGTTCATCCAAAATTTGGAGCATCCTATTCAGTGAAAGCAATTTATATGGATAAACCTCATGGAGCTGATGAAACAAGAGCGTTCCTCCAGGAAATCTTGTCTGATCGGCAGGCAAATAATTTATGCGATGCATATCCAGATATCATAGATCGAATCTTACAAAACAAGAATGTTAATCTGTCAAAGATCAAAGGTGTTGGGAAAAAGACCTGGGAAAAGATTGAAAAGAAGATCAAAGAAAATTTTATCTTTTTTGATATTGTCAATGAGCTGGATGGAATGTTTGATTTTAAGATGATCAAGAAATTATTTGATCAATATCATTCGAAAGAAATGATCTTTCAAAAATTATCTGAGGACCCATATCGTTGTCTTTGTGAGATATCCCGTATTGGATTTAAAAGAGCAGATGAGCTTTTATTAAAAGCAGAAGAGTATTTTTCATCCAAAGGAAAGAAGGCGCCGATCAAGTTTTATGAAGAAGATCTCAGATATAGTGAAGGGCGCTGCAAAGCATGCATTGATTATTTATTACAGAAGAATGAGGATGATGGCAGCAGTCGAATGAAGATCAGTTCTTTAAAGAAATCTGTTGCTGAACTGATCCCAGAGTGTGCAGATTATTTTCAGGTATCCATTGAAGACGACCGGATGTTTTTCTGCTATACAGACAAGGATCAGGAACATTACATCACAAGAACAAGGATGGCTTACATGGAAGCCTATATTGCAAAGAAGATCCATATTTATCTGGAGAGCCGTCCAATCCTATCCCGTCGATGGAAGGAGATCGATCCGGAAGATTATAAGGTTGGAGATGGATTCATGCGATCCAAAAAGCAGCTATCTTTATTAAAGACTTTAAAAAACAATAACATCATCATCTTAAATGGGCCTGCCGGAACTGGTAAAAGTGCAACCATTACAGAAGTTATTGAGGTAGCAAAAGATCTAAAACTTTCTGTTGAGTTGATGGCTCCAACTGGAAAAGCTGCAAAAGTCCAAGAGGAATATACAGGCTTGCCAGCATCAACCATCCATCGTGGATTATGTTATACGAAAACGGGAGAAGTTGGAAAGTTTGAAAGAGAATTCATTGATTCTGATCTACTGATCATTGATGAAATGTCTATGACAGATATTTATCTAACTTATCATATCATGAAACGATTAGATGTTCGAAAATGTAAAGTGATCATCGTAGGAGATGATGCACAGTTGCCATCAGTAGGAACAGGAAATATATTACATGATCTCTTAAAATCCAAAGATATTCCTAAGATCACATTAGATACCGTATATCGATATGATGATAATGGAATCATGAAGGCTGCAACAGACATGCGAAAAGGAAAAGAATTTTTACCATCTGATCTACAGGAAAATGATGTCTTTACTCTGGGAGATGATAACAATTATGTTTTTTGCCAGACAAGTGACGATGTGTTACTGGCTAAGACCCTGTGTTTATATAAGGCTCTGTTAGAACAGGGACGTGATCCAGAAGATATTCAGGTCTTAACCGCATACAATGGTGGAAAATTTGGCGTTGATACATTAAATCGCTATTTTCAATGGTATGCTAACCCATGGGATGAAAATGATGATGTGATCAAGTATGACAACTGGTATTACCATGTCGGGGATTTTGTCATGAATATTAAGAACATTTATAATCCATGCGATGAAGATGGACATATTTTAATAAATGAAATGATCGCAAATGGTGACAGCGGGTATATCACAAGGATTGAAAAGAAAGATTTTTGGATCGATTTTAACGGAAGAACCTACAAAATGAATCAGGGTGCATTAGAAAACATGAAGCTATCTTATGCAATTACTTATCACAAGAGTCAGGGTAGCAGCATTCAAACACCGATCATCATTACCCCTGCATCCCATCAATACATGTTAAATTCGAATTTGATGTATGTAGGTGCCAGTCGTGCAAAGAAGAAATTATATCATATCGGAGCAGCAGAAGTTGTGAATCGATGTGTTCATAAACACAGTAACTGGACAAGAAGCACAAATTTCAAATACATGTTCAATTGTGAAGAAGAATTTTTAGAGCAATTATTGAATAAATTTACGTTGAACGAAAAAGTGGCATAGCAGATGGTTATGTCATTTTTTTATATATGAAAAACGAAAAAGAAATTTTCTATCATATTTGTAGTAAAGAGGAATATAAGAACGGAGGAATAACCATGGATAAATTATACAAGAACCTTTTTCAGGATCTTTATGGACCAGAAACAGAAAATCTAACAAACGAATCAGAAAGAAAAGAAATCATTGATTTGATCAAAGAAAGTCTTTCCATGTTAAACAAAGCAAGAACAATGGCAAGGATCAATGATGATGTTCAGATTCAGAATGACATCACAAAAGCTTTAAATGTTTTCTTTGAAAGAAAAGGATTTCAGCAGAGAAATCATCCAGGTAAGAATCTGTTTGAAGATTACTCAGATAAGGAATTATTTGAATTTTATGATTTTGAAGAAAAAGGCGATCCTTATAAAATTTGTCCGGAGTTAGATAAGATCTATTGCAGATATGGATCATTCCGGCGATGTTATGAAGATTTGAGGTTGGAAATTGCAAACCGATGGTATCAGCAAAAGATCAATGCAAAGGAGAAATAGATATGACAACGATCAAAATATACAGGAACAAAAGAAATCCAAACAAGTATATTGAAGTGCATAATGATGGTCATTATCATAATTCCCTAAAACAGTACATGTTTTGGAGTAAGAATCCTGATGGAACTGTTTTATCTGATCCGATCAAAAATATAACAGGAGACAAAAAATTGCATCGTTGGAGAAAAGAGAATTTGAATGTTTTGTTAGAAGATTATGAATTGGTAGAAGAATAAGAAAGGAGATCGCAGTATGAAGGAGTTAAATACAAGCGAATTACTTAATAAGGAAATGTGGTTCCAACCTCTTGATGAATTCATGGTAGAGCAAGGTTACTATTCTGTACTTGGTGAAGACGATGTAATATCTGATATCAAACATAATCAGAGTATAGTATATACAGATACAACATCAAACGAATGTAAGGTTAAAATAGATTTCGATATTGTGATAAACAATGGAGTTGATGAGGCGGAAGAAGCTTTCATCTTAAAGATCACAAAGATTAAAATGTATTAAAAAGGAAAGGAGTATCGGATATGGAAGAAAGATACACAGAATTATTTCAAAATGTATATGGTGCTAAGAATGAGCATCCTTTAAATAAAATAGAAGAAAAACGGGAAGAGATCAAAGATATCGTAAAAGAAGCTCTTGGAATGCTGAACAAAGCAAGAGATATGGCTTTTGGAATCGATGAAACTGAGATGCAGGATGATATTACGAATGCGTTGAACATCTTTTTGGCAGCAGAAGAAAAGCAGCAGAAGCTGCCTCCAGGTAAAAATCTATTTACTGCTTGCACGGATGAAGAACTTTTCATGTTTTATGATGCTTTTGAAACAAAAAACGGATTTGAATATCTTCCAAAATTAAATCGCATCCGATCACAGTATGCATCTTTCAGACGATGCTACATGGATTTAAATTTTGAGATCAGCCACCGATGGCATACAGAAAAGAAAGAAGAATTTGAAAGATAAGGAGAAAATAGAATGTCAGAGAAACGAAAAAAGCCAACAGAACGTCAGAAAAATTGCTCATATTCTTTTCCATATATGGGAGAAAATTTTGATGAAGTTTACTGCAGTAAAAAGGTGGAAGATGATCTTGTAACTGTTAGCGCAGAAGAATGTGAATCCTGTATACAATTTAAAAATAAACATATTCAGTATCCAATTGAAGTTAACAAAATTAAATATGAGCCATTTGAATCATGGAATCGATACGAACCAGGAACACCAGTTCGCATTATGCCATGTGCGAAAGAATACAAGGAAAAAACGTATCTTGGCATGTATTTAGGGAATCTTCCAACACAAAATTACGTTTCTTATGAAAGGAAAAACAAACAATTAGATATCTGCACTATGAATAATCCTGCGATCTATGTATTTGAATTGAAGAAGATCATTTATGGATGCGAGAGCTACTGGAGTGTGATCGATGATCCGAATGATTTTGAAGATATTACAAAAGAAACGCTCGATAATGTATGGTATGTGCAGCTGCTAAAAGAGTTTTATGAAGAAAAAGAATGTGATACAAAAAAGAACTCATAAGAGAATAGAACAGGCTTTGAAAGTAAACAGAGTCTGTTTCTTTTTTATGTTTTTTTATATATGAAAATTTTTTCTCTGAAAATATCTCATATTTGTAGTAGAAAAGATAAAAAGGAGAAAGAGAAAATGTTAGTTGAATTAACATATGCCTGTAAGATGGGGTGCTCTCACTGTATGTCTGATTGTAAACCAGATGGAGAACACATGTCCTTACAGGTATTAGAAGATACATTAAAATTCATGGTCAAACATCAGATTTTAACCTGGAATTTCTCAGGCGGAGAATTGTTCGAGCATCCACAGATCTTGGAAGTTTTAAAAATGATCGAAGAATATTGGACAAAATCAAAGATTACATGTCCACTCACATTTGCCACAAATGGCAGAGAATTGGTCCGAAATAAAGAAATCTACCATGCCGCTGAGAATTTACAGAAGAAGTACGGAAAACGTTGCATCATCATTCAGGTAACAGATGATGAAAGATATTATCCGGATCCGTTATCTCAAAAAGAAAAATATTGGTTATCCAAATTAAATGCGATCATTGATACAGTCCCATCTGATCCATCAGACAAATCCAAAATACTGTATCCACAAGGAAGAGCTTTAATAAATCATCCGGATGCTAATTGGAACACGATAGCACCAAAGTGCAGTAATTGCATCCTGATCGCCAAACAGATATTCTCAGGAAAATTCAGTGATTTGGTAAATACATTGTCTATGCATGGAAGATTTTGTACCCCAGTCATTGCACCAGATGGAGATATCAAAGTAGGAGAATCAGCTCTTTGTCCATCCATTGCATCAATTTATGATCCGGATGATGAAATTATGAGAAAGATCAGAGAAACAAAATGTCATCAATGCAAGATTGCTTGGGAAAAATTAAAGGAAAACAATCCTATGGCATATCATATGTTGAATAATTAAGAAAGGAGAACTCAATGAATCAGTATTGCATTTTCATAGGAATCATTTATATGATCCCGTTCTTAATCATGATCGGAATCAGTATCTCAAGAAAAAGACTGGAAACGGATCGCAATTTTTATGGAAATGAGATTCAACCAGAAAATATTGAACTAACGAATGTGAAATATAACTCATTTGAAGTTCAGAGAGACGAAATAAAAAAGATAACTGAAATGGGAAAGATCAAATATGTTTACGGTTACTTTGAGGATGAACAAGTAATATTATCAGAAAAAGAGTACCTTAAATATTTTCCAGACTCAAATGTAAAAGCTATGATTGCATATTATATAACATTTGAATTCGATTATCATTCAAACAATGGAGAAATGCATGCTGAAATCGATCTGATGAAACCATCATTTGAAAAAATGTATGATGCAAAAAATGTTGAGGAAATCAAAAACATCATATGCAATGAATGCAAAAATAAGATATTTGCATATGTTGGAGAGTGCTTTAAATATAAGGATTTTAAAGGAAGAAGAGTTACTCATTATCTATCAATAGAAACCTCAGAAATAGAAGGAAAAATAACAGGTAAAAGTAATAAGAAACCAGGAAAATATGACTGGATGTTTTCAGATAGCAGCTGGTATCCAGAAGAAATCCAAAAGAGAAATAAGATTTTAGCCTTTTGTTCTTATTTGAATCCTTATAAAGAAAATTCCATTTTTGGAACTTATGTTACGATTCCATTTTTGGGAATGTTATATTTCTTGTATTCAAATTATCATGAAACTATAGCAACAATGTCTGTACAGAATACATATTTTATATATTTTTCTCTTTTAATTTTGGCAATATTAATTTTTAGATTTTCAATATGCGTTCCTCCACCAAATAAATCTTATGTATCTCACATATCAGTCATTCATAAGATTGTTTCAGGTTTTGGAATGGATGCGCAAGCTATCAATTTGTTTATTATAATCTCTCTAATTTATTTAATAATATCTTACTTTTGTGGTGTGTCTATTTTATAAGTAAAAAAACAATAGATTCAAGAAAGGAGACACTTATGAAAAAAGAATACAAAAAATATCCAATGCTAAATGTCCTGGATAACAAAGGACATCGCATCAAACATTCTCATCAAAGAATTACCAAAGGTTTTGCTGATTGCGACACATTCAATATCGGGACATATCTCAGTCAATTGGTTCCAGCAATGCTAAAAGATTTCAAAGAAAACAAGCATAGTTATCCTGTTTTTTATAAAGAAGATGGCGAAACAATGTTAGCCGAAGAAGAATCTCGCAAAAAATGGGATGAGATCTTGGATCGTATGATCTTCTTATGGAATGAGTTGGATGATGAATTATGCAGCAGAAAAAATCCTTATGAAGAAGAATTCATGAAAGCTTTTGAAAAATACAACGAAACATATGGATTCTTTGGAGAAGGATTAATGTCAGAGGAAGAAAAGAAAAAAGCTGAAAATACATCATCTGTAAAGGTACATTTCATGAACGAAGTTCCAGAATACAAAGAGATCCATGATAAATACATGGAAGAGCAAAAGAAGATCGAAGAATATCAGGTACAGTGCAAGGATGAAGTATTTGATCTCATGAAACAGTATTTTTACGATCTTTGGGACTAGAAAGGAGAAAATCATGGATATAAAGATTAAAGAAGTAGAGGTATATGAGCCTGTAATACGATATATCACAACAGACGGAGAAAAATTCAATGATCAAATGGCTGCAAGAAATCATCAATATAATCTTGAAATAAAGGATAAGGGAAAGAAATGTTATAAAAAATATGGAATCATGACCAATATGGAAATATTAGCGGCATCAGAACAAATAACAAAAGAATTTCCAGCGATACTTTCTTATCTTATTCCTGGTTTTAGCACAACTTTTTATGATTATATCGCCTTGAATGTAAAAGCCATTGATCAAATAAATGAAATTTTTGATGCTTTCAAAGATGAAATGTCAGAAGAAGAAAAAGATTCATTAATGGAATCATTCGTAATTAATGGGAAATTTCCTTGTACATTTATATTCTTTCGAGATTGCATTTCTACAAGAAAATTCGATTGGATTTGCTTGGAAAATGAGATCGAAAAAATGAGAAAAGCAGTCATCGATGCAAAAAATGAATTGTCGTTGAATATTTAAAAGAGATCTTCGGATCTCTTTTTTATATGTGGATTTTATCTTCCTTCTCATCTGACATATTTAATACGTAAATATAAATGACGATTTAGAGAAAGAAAAGGAGAAAATTTATGGTTACAAACAAAAAAATCAAAGTTATGGATGATGTAATTGAAGTTCCTGTGAAAAAGTATATTACAACAGATGGTATGGAGTTTATCGACGGTAATGCAGCTGATATACATCAAGCACAGTTAGACTTGGCTGAAAAAGCAAAATTGTGTTTTGAAAAATATGGAATCTACACAACGGATGACGTATTGATCGAAGAAAATGCTATGAAAAGCAATAAAGAGGTCATAAAGGATGATTATCTTTTTACACGTGTCTTGCATACAGATATGATCGATATTGACGAAATGTATATCTTACAGGCAAATGATGAAAATGCTCAAAGAAAAATTCTTAATCTCTTTTGTTCCTATTTAAGAAATGTTAAGGATGATTGCTTTTTTAAAGAAGCCAGTGATTATGCATTTCCTCATACGATTGTTTTCTGTAGAGACTATGACTCTGGAATGTATATTGCATTGTGCGCAGAAAGAGAATTCGATCTGGTTGAAAAAGCTATGGAGCATGGAAGAAAAGTTTTAAATATGACAAAGTAAGGAGAAAGAATATGAGTTTAGAACAGATCAAAAGAGATTTAGAAAAAGATATAGTGAAGAATAAATCAAAACTGGAAACATGGAAAAGAGTTACATACTTAACAAAAAAAGATGGATCACCATATAAAATTATGGCTAAAAATTTTGAAAATGCAAAGTATGGAACCCGCTTTAATACTTTTTATTTAGAGATTTCCTGCGAGTGTAATAACAATCAATATAAGGTATATGATGATATTTTTTGTGGAAACAAATTCCAAGAATATACTCTGGAAAAGATTAAAGAAAAGGTGATAGAAAGGATTGAATACTTAAAGAATAGGATTAAGTCTCAAGAGTATCAATTAATGATCATTGATAGCATATATGAAGAATTTGAACAATCATATCACGATATGTGTACCCGCTTAAAAGATGCCTGTGGAACAAATCAGTATGGATACATTAACAGTATAGGAAATGCAATCTATCAAGACATTGTAGGATCAGATATCTTTTAAGAAAGGATTTTATCTAATGAAAAGACCATACAAAGCAATGGATGTTGCAAAGTACATTATTACGAAATGTACACGAGATGAACATCCCATTAGTAATCTGCAACTGCAGAAGATATTGTATATTTTGCAAAAGGAATACTTGCAACGTGATCAGAAATGTTTGTTCTTTGATGATTTTGAAGCATGGGCGTTTGGCCCGAATATTCCAAACGTGTATTACTATTTTTGTGGATTTGGTTCTATGCCGATTCAGGCAGAATACGATATCAAATTAGATCTTAAAGATACAAAGATCATAGATCCGGTCGTTGAAAGAAAAAGAAATCTAAAACCATGGGATTTATTACCAGAAACACAAAATGGGGCTTGGAATATTGTATACCAAAAAGGAGAACAGAATGTTATTCCATTAAGTCTTATAAAACAGTTAGAAATCAATTAAAGGAGAAAAATTATGAATTTTGAAAAATACAGAAAAGCAGATACGATTAAACTATATGGAATCATTGCAGATGTTTATAAAAAAAATGAAGAAGGGGAATTAATTGACTCAATTTGTAGCAAAGATGCTGATTGGTTAACTGGAAAATCTATTTTCGTAAGATCAGAAAGTTTCAATTTTGAACAATTCGTTCTTAATGAGATCAATCCGCATTTCATATATGACCTAAAGCCAAAAGATATTACTCTTTGTGGCGGCTGCTTATGTTTTTGGATACAGGAAGATGCAGATGGAATCGAAGATCCGAACGGTGAATATCTTGTATCTTATACTGTTGCTGTTAGTATCAATGGGCAGTACATAGATGAAGAAGATTTGCATGAGATATTTCCAAATTTCAAATATAATGGAGAGAACTGTGAATAAAGAATTCATACAATTATAGGAGCAGAAAAATGATGAATAAAAAAGAGCTAAAAGCGAAATTAGAACAGGGAGAACATTTAGAAGATATTTTTAATTTTACCGATGGTCAGGAATGTTTGATCTACAAAGGAAAATTTGAAAAGTCTGATAATATCATCTATATTCCAGACATTTATCTCAATGAATTAGAGACAGATACTGTTGTGGAAGATGAAGAAGATTTAAGTAATATCTTGAAAAATTGCTATACAGGAAATGATTTCTTAAAAGAATGCAACGGATGTGAAAAAGCAGCCAGAGCCTTATTTGGATTTGTTAACTGGCAGCACCCAAACATTCAGGATCTTGTGGACCTTTATGATGATGAAGAAGATGAGTTCTTCAAGAAATTTGGAATTCATTTTGAAGATGTGTGCAGTGAAAAGGAAAAAAATTATGACGAAATATAAGGTAGAAAAATATTTAGAAAAATTAACAAATGGAACAAGTTTTTGGTTCCATGTAGGGATAGCAAGCGATGAATCAGAAATCGGATTAGATATTCACGGAGAAAATCCGGAAAATGAAGATTGGCAATGGTATTTTCCTATTAAAAATTCAGATGATAAAAAAGATTTACTTGAGGCGATAAAGAAAGAGATTGAAGATGCAGTAGATTGCTTCGACATCGAAGAAAATGTATATCGCATGCTTGAAGCAAAAAGAAATGGATTTCAAGGTGTTCCTAATGTTGTTAATCTTGTCGCGAATGAACAATACAAAGAAAAAGCATTGCGTGAATTCTATCAGAGATTAGACAACTGGAAAGATGAAATTGATTTAAAAAATCCAGAGTCCAAAAAGATCGCGAATATCTTGTTCAACATGCATTTAGATCTGGATTATGATTCCTGTATTGACGATTACAAAGAAGAACTTGATATGCTAAGCCAGACAATTGACAAATTATCTGAAGGCAATGACCCATTATTCTATGTTTTACAGACGATTGCAGGGCAGCATGAAGATGAAGAAAATTTGTTAGTTGACGGTGATGGAGATTTTGTAGAGAGATAAATATTTTAATTTAAAAGGAGAAAACTCATGAATAGAAAAGAAATCGATGAAATTGAATGCTTCTTAAAACAGTTATCAGAAGAAACAGATTTTGAATTTGAACTCAAATTGATAAGGGATTGGACAGAGCTTCATATAGTTGTATGCAATAAACGTCCAGAATTTGGACCATCAGGATGGCGTCTTATAATAACAAATTATAGACATATTGATTGCAGTAATTTATTTAATAAGATCAAAGAAGCGGTAAAAGATGCTGCAACCGTAGATGAAGATATGGATGTTTTGTCTGAAGAATTAGAAAATATTCAGATAGGCGACGTATTTACAAAAATGCTGTTCAAAGAGGTCATTCAATTAAATGAGAATCTTATGAATAATGAGTCCTGCAATTTGAATGCAGGTCCAGATGCTGTATTGCAGCAGATCATGAGAGACAAAACAAAAAATTTTAAATATTCTTCAAATGAACTATTCGAAATTTACAAAAAAACAGTCGATGAAGAAGCATTTGAACAGATGTTTAAATTGTTTACTGGAATTACGTTTTATGAGTATCTAAAGAAATGTAAAGAAGCTATAGATCAACAGAACACAGGATTGATATTATAAAGGAGAAAAAAATATGGATTATACAGAATGGAAATTAACAGACGTTGGAGAAAAACGAGTTGAAGCTTTCATTAGAGAATGCAAAGCAAAACGCAAAGAGGTTCTTGATGCAAAAATTGATACTGCTTGTCATACACATATTCCAACAAAAGCACTCATCTTAGCAGACATCAATTGTGGAGAAGATCTTACAGAAGATGGATATAGAAGTGTATGGGGCGTCACAGATAATTATGACCTGTCAATCTTTTTGGAATATGACGTTGATATCGTAGAAGAATAGGAGAAAAAATTATGAAAGCTTATCAATTAAAAAGTTCGGATATTGATTTGATCATTGACCGCTGTGGAATCTTAAATGCAGATGAAAAGTTAGAAGTATTTGGTTTTGGGCAAGAAGCTGATCTTACATTACATATTCAAAAAGACGTAGATTACTGCAGAGAAACTGATGAATTCAATTTAGTAACCTGTTCTACATATAGAAATGGAAAAGCAGTGGATGACACAGGAGATGTTCATGTAACTGATGGTTCGTTGTACAGAGAGCTTGAGCGAATTTATCTTAATGATTTTAGAAAAAGTTTTGTTTAAAAGAAAAAGGAGAAAGATATGATGTTATTAGAAAAAATTGTTAAAGTTGCAAAATTGGAAGAAGAAGCAGAAAACTGCACAGATCAGGATTGCAACAGCATCATGGAGACTCTATTGCGTAAAGCAAATAGAGATAACGAAGTAGCTGCGACATTGATGAATATTTATCTGGAGTGTACTGATAAGGAATCATTCAACAAAATACTCTCAACCATCATTGGAATGACGTTTGATGAATTTCTGGGATTTTGCATTGAAGATCTTGAAGTTGAAATTAACACAGATGGAAAAGATAATATCATCGATAACTGGTTGGAGATAACTAAGAGATAACTATATAAAAAATCAGAAAAATAATTATAGGAGAAAAATTAAATGCTCACAAATAGAGAAATGATGATCAACCTGCTATTAGATCAGTTAGAAAATTCTGGCAAAGAATTTAAACGATTTTGCACCGATGATGCAGGTGCTTCAGAAGAATCGATGGTGTATTATAACATTCGCTGCCCGTATTCTGCTGGCAATGAAAGATGTTTATGCAAAGGTACATTGGATCTTGATCGGGATACTTGTGTAACCTGTAAAACAAAATGGTTAGATAGCGAAATTGATCTTTAATTTAAAAAAAGAGGCTGCAATAGGTCTCTTTTTCTTTATGTTTTTTCTTATCTCTCATATTTAAACTGAAACATGTAAAATGACGATTCAGAGAAAAGGAGAAATGAATTATGAGCAGTAATTGGTATGCAGAAAGTGGAACAGCATTAATTTTGGATGAAAAGGAGACAATTGAGTTTTGCAAAAAATATCTAAAAGAAATATGTGGAAGGGATATGGTAAAAGTTCCTGACGCCTACACTGCAGTTGAAGAACTTGGTGAGCAAGCATTAATTCGATCAAAGTATAAACATGAACAAGCAGATTCGAGTTCAATTGAAGAAGTCGATGAAAAACATTTTCAAATTTCGATGTATGAAGATGAGATGTCTGGCGGAATTTTTTACCCATTTGAATGTGATGAGCGTTGTGGAAAAGATAATTGTTTTGAACTGTATGAGGGCTATTACGGCATTTTCTTTACAGATAAGTCAACATTGCCTCAGAAAATTTTCAAAGGCACTTATCATTCCATGGATGAGATCATTGATGAATTCAAAGAAAAATTAGAAGATTACCTGCCAAAAGATTTCAATTGGAAAGCTCATATTGGATTTATTCAGTATGCGATCTATGCATAATTTCTCAACAAGGGACCTTGATTGGTCCTTTTTTTTTATATATGATTTTTCTTTTCCGTTTTTTCTCTCATATTTAAAATAAAAAGAGAAAGAAGGGTATGTAATATGAATTGGTATTTTATAGCATTTGAAGTTTTTGGTTTTATCTTCACGCTTTTTGGAATTTATCATTTTTTTATTGTATTCAAAAATAGAAATTACGATAGATACTCAAGAGCGATCATGATTATGATTCTTGGAATAGTAACAATGTTTTTCCCAATTGTATTCAAAGTAATATTTAAATTGTAAATTATATTTTTTATATATGAAAAATCATTTATAGAATTTCTCTCATATTTAAAATAAAGGAGAGATAACTATGACAAAAGAAACTTTAGAAAAAATTCTAGAAAAAAATAAACGAATTTATAATAAACGAAACCATATTGATGGAATTCGATGTGTCACAATTGAAGAAGAAGATTCAGAAATGTTTGAAGATCTTGTAAACATTTGCATTAATTCTGGATACAAGATCATCTCATCTTCCTGCAACAGCAGCAATTGGAAAGCAATTCTTGTAGAGGAAGAGAAAGAAAGGAGCTAACACATGTTTTATTTGCAGTCAAGATATAAAGTAAAAAAATGCCATGCTACATTGCAATATAATTCAGAATTTCATTATTTATATGGAAAAGCAAACGATGACCCCAGAATATCTGATATTGTATGCAAAGATTGGTTGTATGAGATTGAAGAGGGTCTTACTCCGTATGATTATTTGGGATATAATACAACAAAAAAAGTAGATGTCATGCCAAAACGTATCATCTTTCATAAAGGAACTTGGGAATTTTATCAGCTGATCGGTTTTGATCCTGATTTGGAAGAATATATCATTCGACCATATAAAATGAAGCGGGCCAGATACCAAAACGTAACTCAGGAAGAATTGGATGATGACTATACAAATGACAAGAATGAGATCATGCAGCTTATGGAAGAGAGAGAAAAGATCATCAGTGATAGATTATCATGTGAATAGGCAGAAAACCAGTTGTCATTTCTAGGAACTAGGAATGGCTGGTGGATGAATGCCAGGGCGGGAGATTTCTCGCCCGTTTTCTTTTTAAACGTAAGAATTTTATATATGAAAAAGTTTTTTTCTCAAATATCTCATACTTATAGTAGAGAGATCAGAAAGGAGTACGAAGATGAAGAAATGTCTCGCATCAAGATATATCAAAAAGACGGATCTGCGACCAAAAGAGAATGAACGGATCTTACAGGATCTCTTTGCGTTTAATTCCATGAAACGTACTTCTTTTTTATGGCAGAGACAGGATCGGAAGTTCTATCAGGATGACGGAAAAGAGAGATCACATCAGTTGAAATTAAAGGACATACACGGATGTAAGGATTACTTCATTAATTCCGCTATTGGAAACGCTAGAGCACTCATCAAATCCGGACAGGAACTGACGAAGTTGTATATTGACGATGCCAAAGATGATATGAAAGCAATCCAAAAGGTTCTCCGTAAGAAGAAAAAATATCGCAAGAAGCTGTTGAAGATCAAGGAATCGATCATCAAGCATACAAAAGATCCAAAGAAATCACTGAAAGGATCTGCAAACATCAAGTATGAAAAAGATGGCAGTGTGACAGTGCAGTTCTTCCAAAGGATATGGACCTATGAAACACTGTATCTGTTCGAACATCAATGGCTGGATCGAAAGCTTCGGCAGTTAAAGGCACAGATCGCGAATATGGAGCATAAACTGAAACGACTGGAGATCAGACAGCAGAGGCTCAAGGAACATCCGCTCAAGGTACGGTTTGGCGGAAAGAAACTGACTAAGAATCGGATGATCCCGGAACGACACCGGGCATTGGAGAAACGGAGAAATCGAAGGATGCAGATCTCCGGAAGAAAGGACTGTAAGTATGGAAACTGGGTTTTTCGATATGACACTGAGACAAAAACATTAGAGTATCGGAGTATGACAGACTGGGATGGAACCCGGATCTGTTTTCCAGATGTTACATTCCCTTACGGACAGACATGGATCGAATCCTGGTTACAAGAACGAAAAGGTGCGATCGCATGGGAGATCATAGACTGTGGAAATGCCTGGCAGATCCGCTGTATCTTAACAAAAGAACCGGAAAATATGAACAACTATTATGGAGATGGAACCATCGGGATCGATATTAACTATGATCATATCGCGATGACTGAGACGGACCAGAGTGGAAATCTCCTGTATCATAAAGTTTTTTATTATGATATAGAAGGAAAGAGGAGTGGCCAGATCAAACA